>Ga0075439_12783_pt1 | contig 20866 bp, 18 predicted proteins | sample MintriSingleCell_FD_74264 | JGI IMG/M metagenome (GOLD analysis project Ga0075439, IMG submission 74264) | Marine eukaryotic communities from Monterey Bay, USA to study complex ecological interactions - Minidiscus trioculatus JGI Plate_4_G5... | ecosystem: Environmental > Aquatic > Marine >... | reverse complement strand
GCACCAAAATAAAGTCAACAAAATCTACCAGCCGTCATCTCGGCCGTCATCTCAACCAACCATATTATCATAATATAGTCAGCCGTCATCTCAGCCGTCATCTTCACATCCACATAGCCACCTGTCGAGGTCATCTTCTCTTTGGAGGATACCATTTGGCGGTATCCTCCCCATGATCTGTTTCTTCCTTTATTTTTGATTCGTAATTGTACAAATCCGTATTTGATGTTGGTATCGTAGATGGACTGCTCAATTATCTATTACCATGGAATAATATACACCTTCTTTTAGCGTAGCTTAGTAACATCCATAGTCTCCAATATCACGTTTGTGTTCACATAATTATACTTCTAAAGGATACCATCACAGAGTCAACACTATCTGGATTGATACTACATAAACATGCATTGTAGAATGCATATCTTTCATGCTTTCACAAACATTCTAAACATGCTATCATATAACTACCACCCAAGCTGCTTCAAATCAAAGCAGGCAAAGGATACCATGCCAGTATTGTTTTTTTTCTTACTTTGAAACTTGCCTTTTAGTTTTAGCTTTAGCTGCTGTTAATGTCAATGCAATCGGATTGCTACAACTAAACAGCTGTGATACCATTATACCCTTTGATATCCTGAGAATCCTCTATAGAAGTAGAAGTGTTCGGGTTGCTACATCGGTGGCTTAGATCTATCTCTCATCAGCTCAACAATCATCAAAACTTGAACATACGTCATTCCATCACAAATTACTCAAGATATATCACTACCTACCTAGTTGTTGCAGACGAAGATACAAACACTAATACCCCTAAAGATAATGAGGTCCTCTTCTACATTACACATATTGCTTCTATTGATATTATCAATATTGCAACTGTTACCAATAAATGCTCAGTTCGGTATGAAGAAAAACATAGAAAAAGGAATCCCTATGAGCAAACCAGACAATGGAGATGAACTTGGTGCTGATATCAATCAAAAGGAGGGATTCTTGAGCGAGCAAGATGCTGCCGATATGTCTGCAATAATTCAAGAAGCAATGAAAGACCTGGAAACCATGGCGATGATAACAAAATTAAAGTCAGAGAACAAAGAAGCATTAGAAGAATTAAAAAAGCTCTCTCCAGAGGAAGTGATTGGTGGAATGAAAGAGACACTTGACAACTTAAAGCTCATTGAGTATCTATTCAAAGATCCAAAGAGGGCTGTGAAAGAGATGGAGAAGGAAGGAATGATAGAAAAAGCTCATATCAAAAAGTATAGGAAAGATCCTGCTCTGTTAGAAGCTGATACTAGAAAGGGTTTGTATTTCAATTTCATATCTCTGGCGGTTGTCGGTGGTTTCATTGATGAGTGATGAGCTGTCAGAGTGTCTAGTTAAATAGATTAATATAGTGTAATTTTAACCTCACATCAATTACATATATGTTAATCGGCCGGAGAAAGCTTTAACCCCATACCCCAAAGTTCACTTTGTTATCATTGCAAATTTTTGCTTGTGGGGATATCTATTAAGTTTGAAGCAACCCATCTTCTATGCCAATCTACTTTCCCAATTCTATTCTCACTTCCATTTACTTAAATCCCTTGACATCCAACATTGTTCCTCACATGAAATCTATTTTCTCAACCCCCTACACTATCCGATATAATTAACCGTACCTACTATATTTATTTGACAATAATATGATGTCGAAAATGTCCCAATATTAAACTAAAGAATGTCAATATCATAAACAAGGCAAATCCCAGATCAGCAAATATAACATTCGTAATAGCATTACCATGTTGATAATGATAAAATGCTGCAAACATTAATAAATTCTGTTGTGATACTACCACTGTAACACCCAGAAAACAACCAACTGTAAATGCTGTTGAAAATCTTTTAAGTATAAAGGTACCTAATATTGCTAATAGTAAATGTAAAATTGCTGACCAGTAGGATGCTATTTCTAATGCTGTTGATGCTGATGTTCCTACTTCTTGTAATTTTGATGCTGTTTGTGTTTGTTTGATGAGGGTTTTGTAATGTTTGTGTGGTGTATAGACGATATCATTGTATTATATGAGTGAGTAACACATAATAGGTGCACATAAATTTTCAATGCATGCAATTCTTATACACACATACACAACACACAAAACACCTCTTACCTTCTATAATAGAAACAATAAAGAAAACAACCATGAAAAGGACAGTTACTGCCCAAGCTCTATGTACACTACCCAATGCATCATCTTCACAACTTGCAAATAACTTTTTGAGTATTGGATTGCCTTTTCGTTTGCCTCCATTTTCGGTTGAGACTGCTGTTGTTTCGTCGTATGTGTATGTATCGTCACCACCGGCTGTGTCGCCTTCTGTTACATCGTCTGTAGTTGTGTCTCTACCCATTTTCTAATTGAATAATATTGTTACCGATAAACTCTCTCCTGCTATGCTTGCTTTTTACCCTCGTGCAATTTTATCAATATCCTCAAACACCTCGGGGATTTCACCGCTCGCTTATTTTTGACTCATAACCAGTGCACATTATTACAGAAAGAGGACGGGGTGTTTATGTAGCAACTTAAATAGCCAATTGATGACAATGGCGGCTCCCTATTCAACCGATGGCCGTGAGGATGGTATCACAACATGCAAGAATACACAAGAGGGTGATATGAGTGATATCTCAGCGATAGCCGATACTCATTGCAACTCCACTTCCACAGATGAAAGGCTCGATTCTGTGTGGAACTGCGTTGAAAATGAAGAAAACAAGAGAACCTCACCGCCCAAGTCTCCATTAGAAGAAGCTATAGATGATGATGAAATAGCTAAAGAGCTGTCAACATCGGCTTATATCTCACCATTGATGGCGCCGCCTATATACACATCAAATGATACATCATTGCAACCTAATAATTCAACACATCTTGTGTCAATGAGTAGTAATGATACCAATTCAATGATATACAGCCAAAATAATGGTACCACTAATCAAAATAATATACAACCAATAGCATCCAACAACGCCAACAGTAACAAACAATCACTAATACAAAAATATCGTACCTTCTTAAAACAAAATCAATTATCAATTGACCTATTTGAAAATGTTATGGAACGCTTCGTTTTCTATGGATATTTATTCAAAGAACACGACCATAGTGGTATTAGTACAGAATTGTATTATGCTATATGGAATAGTATACGTTGGTTGAATAATGTTGTGTTAATTGGTTGGGGTGAGGGGATGGGATTTACGGTTGGTAAGAGGGATGAGTGGCTTTCTCACAATTGTACATCATTATCCAAAGAGAAAAGAGTGTCATTATCGGATTCAATACTATTGAGGTTGAATGCAGCTGTACCGATACTTCGTGCTATTTTAACGGCTACCACATGTATATATCCTGCAATGGAGGCTTGGTCTCGTCGATCAACAATACACTCATCACGTGCACTCCTCGACAATGGAGACAATAATAGTATTATCAGACGGTCACGAGCTGCGCAGGTATCATACAAATTAGAGCGGATCAAATTTATTGCAAGATTGACATTACTTTCTATTTCATGGTGGGCACAACAACATCGTCGTCGTAATCAACAACAAGATGATGATCAACAAAAGGAGAGGATACCAACTTTATTGAGAAGGGGTGGAGAACTAGATCCATACGAAGAATTAGTACCCTTGAAAGATGCAGAAGATGAAGCAAAAATTGTACAGTATGTTGGTAGGAGGACGGGTCGTCGTTCAATTGCAGCTAGACCGTCTTCTACCACACCACTATCGTCGCCATCGTCTTCTCAGCTTTCTAGTGTTGTATCATCATCATCCATCATATCAAATGTTACCATCTTGATCAAACGACTAGCAAGACTACTATCTTCCAAACACAGAATCCTTTATGTATATGCAGTGGGTGAACTTCTTCATATACTGCGTCCCTTGTATTGGAGTCATGCCGAGACACGTCAATATCAAAAACAAAGAAGATCATCATCAATGAACATACAGAAGCAATTAAGTCTCAACTCTTCCTACTCATTTGGTATCTGGAAAGCATATTTTATATCATTAATGATGGATTTGATATCTGACAAACTATTACAATTAAGTGATGGCGGGGGTACTTCATCCTCGAGTTCACAGTCTCAGCGCCGAGGATCATTATTCGGCGATAGAGGTAGTATCGGAGGACGGCAGAGTAGTAGTGCACCCTCTCCATCAGCTGAACAAGCCAAGACTGATGAATTAGATTGGAGACGTAGTCGTCATAGTCTATATCTACTACGTTCACCAATGTACAATACAGTAACTCAACCAGTGGCAACATTACTTGGGAGAGTTGTTTCAATGATACCGCCGTTTGGCTTGAGCCAGTGGGCTGTAGAATATGTGTTGGATATGATGAGTTATTGGAATGAGAATCACTTCATGTTGGAATCATAGCCAAACACAGCATCCTACTGATCCTTCCTCAAATGGTTTAGGAAGTAGGTAGAAGCACCATCCTTTCCTCAACCGTAACATGGGGTTTCACCTATACTACCATGGGTTACTACCCATAGCAGCAGATTCTATCTCTCAAGACAGAAGAGTCTTGCTTATGTACAAACAAGCTCTAGTCATAATATGAACCAAGAGCACTGTCTCTACTCCGTCTACCAAGCTAACAGATGAGTAAAGAGTGCTGTATTGCTTCCCTTGATAAGAATACTCCACTTATCGTGACAAGATGATTAAGACAGAATCAAATTTTGTATTTGACTCGATATTCGTCTCATAAAATCAATTACATTGGATAAACAAAACAACAACATATAATGAAACTACAAACACTAACATCGGCAGCATTTGTTCTGCTAACAGCGATCCCTGGAGAATCATCGGAGGTGAGTATTTAATTTGTGCATATGATATGTGCATACGACACATATGATGGGTATCGCTTGATTGCAAACAAATCACATATGATGATGATCTCATACCTTTCATCTACTCATATAGGAAATATCTTACTCAGTTGCTAAGGCAATTGACAAGTTCAATGATGTTCTAGTATCTGTTGGGGTGTACAAAGACGAAGTAGAGGAAGACATGGAAGACGAATATTTGATGTGGTCTAACTTCGATCAAGCTCATATCCACACCAACTGTCAGAGTGGTGTCGGTTACTGCTGGAAACATTGCTCTCGTGGAAAGGGGTGGTATTGTCTAGATGGCGTACATGTCTCAAAACATACCGATACAGACACGGCGTATATTCACGAGTCATGCGACTCGGACACTGTTGGTGCTCATTACTCACCTTTAGGAAAAGCGTGGTACTGTATGGATGACTCGGAGTTCGGGGAAGTTGATAGGGCTTTCATTCATCCAGGGTGTGGTGATGATGGCAAGTCGTATCCTAAGTATCGTAAAAACCACTACTGCAAAAAGAAATACGGGTCTGACTGTGCATTTGGAGAAGGGTGGTATTGTAATGATGATAAAGATGTGTCAGGATACGGATTGTACGACTTTGATCCTGCTTTTATACATACTGGATGTGATTCTGGTGTCCACTGGGATAACAATCTTGGAGCATGGTACTGCAACTAAATCTCTTGGAACTGGCTTAACACTTGATGATAATATGGACTCATGGAATTGTAAATTAGTGTAATCTCCTGTGCTGAATAACATGCATATCTATCTAGCTATTATGTCGTCTCTACTGTATAGATACTACATTGGTTATGTCATATGAGATCATTCTACCTCAAAACCCCTGTGAAGATCATTGTCTTCTATGACATGCATGCTAGCTCCTTTTACTTGGTATCCTTTGGTATCCTTAAATTTCTACTCTCCTAATTTTGAGTGTTCAGTGCACCTACGACAATCACAACTACGTATATCTACACGCCAATGAATACAGCCTACGGACAACAATAATATATAGTCGTCTTGAATAGTTATAGTACGCCACTATTATGTAAGTTTGTGTATATCTATTGTGTTTAGACCGTGATGTATCTTCTTGAATGGCCTTCATTTTTTCTGATTTTATTTATCTCTCTCACATGCACCAACTTGCCAATTGCAATATCGTCAATACAACCAGCTAACCATACAATTCTAGTAACTACACAACACGATGTCAGCCGCCACTATATTATCAGAGGCTTACGGTGAAGACGCCTGCCTATACACAACAGTACTAGGTGTAGCAAAAGATTGTACACCAGCCCAACTACGCAAGGCATATTATAAGAAGTGTCTTCAATACCATCCTGATAAATTAAGTAGCGACTTATCAAGTGAAGAGAAGGAATTAGCAAAGAAGAAGTTCTCGGCTATATCATTAGCATATACGATATTATCAAATGAAGAAAAGAGAGCAGAGTATGATGAGAGTGGTGATTTATATGAGGATGATGAGGATTTGGCAGCTAACAAATCCGGAATGGATCAATGGACGTGAGTTTATTTTTGTTTTTTGTAAAAGTTGGTGCATGCACCGTCTTATATTAAATACTCATATATTCTTCTGTTTCAATACACTAGTGATTATTTCAACCACGTATTTCCAAAGGTCTCAACTGCGGATATTGAAGCTTTTGAAGTCAAATATAAATGCTCAGATGAAGAAGAAGAGGATGTATTAAAGTACTACACACAATTCAAGGGTGATTTAACAAAAATGTTAGAATGTGTAATGTTAAGCTCAGATGTTGATAAAGCACGATGGGTAAAGGATTATATTGAACCCGCTATTGAACGAGGTGATGTTGATGATTATACATCCAAGTTACAAAAGACAATGGGTAGTGCACCAGCAAAGAAGGTCAAATCAAAGGGAAGAGGTAAACGAAAGATCGAGGAAGAAGTGATTGAGGAGGAAGAGAGTGGTAGTAGTGAAAGTGACACACCAATGGCAGAGGTTGTAGAGGAAGAAGAAGATAGTAAACCATCATCCAGCAAATCTACAAGGAAGGCAGCTCCTGCCAAGAAAAAGTCTTCATCGGCAAAGGTATCAAAGCCGACGAAAAAGAAAAAGACAGCTTCTACTTCATCAGAGGATGCCTTGATTGCACAAATTAGAGGTAATCGGTCTGGTTTTGACTCGATGATGGCAGGATTGGAAGATAGATATGGCGGTGGTGGAAAGAATAAGAATAAGAAAGGGGGTAAGAAGAAAGCAGATGATGATGAAGAGTTTGCGAAGATACAGGCAAAGATAATGAAGAATAAGGGTGCTTGAAACTGTAGCGGGAATATATTAGATATTAGACTCAGTTATAACTATAACATACTTGAATCTGATTGGAGACTTGTTGGGTACGACTAAGGAAGATAACATAGACTAAGGAAGATAAATAGATAAAGGTTCCGGATTGAGCATATCATATGCTAAGTATGAATGCAGATCTAAGCTAATGCACCTAATTGCTACCGACAAAATATAGAGGCTTGGTAAAGGAGTACCGAGTGGGTATCCTATGACCTCTACTTTGTGTCTTTCCGTTCAATCGTATTTGCCTCTTGACTCTCATCAACGTGCACCGATTGCCATTGCTATTCAGATTGCACTTCATACATTCACTGAACTCTTCAACTTCATTCACTGATTGAATTGCCATTGCATTTTCTTTATTGCAATATAATTTTTATGCAATTCGATAAATGAGTGACTTGAACTTTGCAATCTCTTCATTCATTCACTGATTGCATTGCAATCTCTTGTTCATTCACTGATTGTATTATTACAGCATTGATTGCAATTCATAATATCGATAAACATGCTACCCTATCAGACGGCGGCCATAGCCCTCGCGGCTCTGTTGCTCATCCCATCAAACAATGTTGTCGAATCACATGGATATCTCAAATCACCACGAAGTCGTAATTATGTTGCAAGTGAAGAGGGTGTGAACTGGATGACAGCTAGTAATCCTTTAATATCGATAACACCCCTAATTGAAAGCGAACCTCAATCGGCCAACATTGGCGGAATCGACGCACAATGTGGTATCATTGCAAGCTCTAGGAACTATGACTTTCCAAAGAACTACAATGGTCAACCTCTCGGCGCTGATCACCAATCATGTTATGCAACGGGAGAGATCATTGATATTAAGATTAAATTAACGGCTCACCACAAGAAAGTCCGCGTTGGTATTGTTTTATGAAGTGATTTGCAAATCGCATGTTCTAACAGAAGTTACAATCGCCTCTCTTTCATCTCATAAACTGTGAAATGCGCATCTTCCAGGGGTCACTTCGAAGTATACGCTTGTCCAATTGATGATGTAGCGGATGAATGTATCGGTGATGAATCAGTGGAATGTAATTCTCGTCCATCAAAGGATTGCTTTGCAGCAAATCCATTGACATTTGTTAGTGATGAGCTTCATGGGGCAGTGAAAGATGAAAACTACCCTGTCCGAGCATATCTTGCACCAAATGTGCAAAACTTACACTATAAATACAAGTTGCCTGATGGATTGAAGGGTGAAAAGGTTTTGATTCAATGGTATTATCTCACTGCTAATAGTTGTAAATGGGAAGGGTGAGAGTTTGTGCACATCTTGTGTTAGTTTATTGGCATACTCTAACCATATCAAATCTCTTCGCATCTTGCTTCTACTTCTATAGATACGATGAATATGATTGGGATGCATCTGGATGGGGATTGAGCTACTTGGGAAATGTGGCAAGTTGCCCTAATATACCTCCCGACGGACGAGGTGTTCCTGAGCAATTCTGGAATTGTGCCGAAGTGCGTATTCTTGACTTGCCAAGTGTCGAGGCATGTGCTGGAAGAGCGACCACTATCGTAGACATTCCCTCTTTGAACTCATCCACGGGCGGTGGCGATTCTGGTGGCGGTGGGGGCTCGGGTGTAACTACTCAAGCTCCTCCTACCTCGATTGCTTCTTCTACCACTGTTGCAACAACAGGAGGTACCCAAGGTTCAACAACCACAAGCCAAGGTGGATCTCATAATTACTGCGGATTGACATGGGCAGATGCGAATGACTCCTGTGGCCAGCCTTGCCCTGGCGGCCAAAACAGCGAATGTACTGAGGGAGGTTTCTGTTTTGCTGATGCCACGAACTGTCCTGATATATACATGGAGCCTTATGATGGTGACGGTGGCAGCTACAATTATTGTGGAGCAACATGGGCTGATGCTGACGCCTCATGTAGTCGAGCATGCCCCGGAGGAGTTGACGAATGTTTACCAGGAGATAAATGCTTTGCAGACGCTGAAAGTTGTCCTCAGGTTCCTCAAGGTTCGACTGCTAGTCCTATTCCTCCGCCGGCGCCAACACCTCCTGCCACTCCATATCCCACACGGTCACCTAATAATGATCCACCTCCTGAAATTGCTGGAGGAGACTCTCGCCTTATTGCTTACTTGGGCAATTGGGAAGCATGTCCGACACCGCAGCAGCTCGAGAGCTATACACATATTGTTGTAGCCTTTGCCGTCAGCTATTCATACAATCAAGCAAAGAATAGTTGTAATGCCGAATGCAACATTGGAACTTCCGTACCCATCTGTAATGGTGGAAGCCAGGCTCTTGTAGATTCATGGCGAGCAGCAGGGAAGAAGGTTATACTTTCATTCGGTGGTGCCGGTATGGGCGGATCCTGGAGTGGCGACTCAAACAATTGCTGGGACGATTGCTTCGGTAAAGAAGATGAATTATCTGATGCTCTCGTGAGCATGGTACAGTCTCAAAACTTCGATGGTATTGATATTGACTATGAGGTGAGTAAAATGCAGTTCTGAAAAATGATACCAGTCACTTCTTATATGTGCATCATACACTCACCATCCTTCTCTCCATCTCTTTCAACTCATAATAACAACTCACAGTATTGTTATGATATAGAGAACAATCGTCATTTAGGGTGTGGACAGGTCACTTCGAAATACTCTGATGCTAAAGCACAGTACTTTTTGTCTGAGATGACCTACCTCTTACGAGAGAAGTTGGATGCTCTAGGTCAAGGCCTAGAACTTACACGTAAGTTGACTCTTAGCTGCTGTTGTACAATCACAACTGTTCGGACATGCTAGTATATCTCACACTGATACACTCTTTCGATACTCCTATAGACGCACCTATGGACACAGACTTGGTCACCGACTCTCCATATTACCAGATCTTGAAAACTCACCGAGATAAACTAAACTTTTTGATGCCGCAGTATTACAATGGTATTACCAAGCCGATCAACGGATTCACAAGTGCCCTGGCCGGACGTCCATCATTAGACCAAGTCTATAGCAATCTTGCTAACGATATGTTCAAAAACGAGCCCGAGAAGATCGTCTTCGGATTCTGTATTTCCGACTGTGGGGCTACAGGATCGAATACGAATGCAGCCCAAGCTGTTACAGTTTTGGAACAAGTCAAGGCTCACAATAATGGAGAGTTTGCTTGCAATGGCGGCGCTTTCTTTTGGGTCGTTTCAGATGATCTTAATGGAGCTTGGAGTGATCAGGTGTACGATGAAGTATCACAGACGGCTGGATGTTCATCGTCAGAAGTCACGACAACTCTTGCTCCGCCGTCATCTACTGTATTATCAACAACATCATCATCTACTACTACTGTTGTATCAAGTACGACAACAAGCCAACAAACTACCCAAGGAACAACAGCTACTACCACACAAGCACCACCAACTTCAACATCTGTAGCATCAACCACTAGCAGCAATAGCCAAAGTACGTCAACTGTAGCACCGCCATCCGGTTTATGTTCAAGCACATCTCATGATGGATGCACGAGCAATCAGGAACCAAGATGCGGGAGATCAGAATTAGAAGCTAGAGAACACTGTAATGCCGTATGTCAAGTCAACACTGATTGCCCCTCCGTAGACGGTGTGCAACAATTCTGTTGGGGAACGCATGCAAATTACTGCGGTTCATTCCCCAAGAGGACATATTCTTCTCCTGTTCAAGCTCATGGCTTACGGTGCGGTTTTACAGAGGTTCATGCTCGTACCTTTTGCGGTGTTTCATGCTCACAAAATAGTGATTGTGCCTTCATGGGGGCTGGAGCTGGGTGCCACAATACTCATTCAAATTATTGTGGTAGTGATTATACAACGGATGATTCGCCTCCTCCTCCTGTCACAACAACCCAGGTAAACACAAGTCAACAAACCACCCAGGCGACAACAAGTCAACAAGTGACTACTCAGGCGACCACAAGTCAGACAACATCCACCGAGGCCTCTACTACAAGCACTACGACAACTACCACCACCGAGTCAGTAAGTTCAGGTCACTGTAGTTCATCCTGCTCAACTTGCAGTCCATATACATTGACAGAGTTACGAGCCATGGGGAATACCAATTGGTTTACAGACCAAAGCAATTGTGACAAGTGCGCCAATGGATATCAGTGGTGGCCTTGTAATGTAGACATTTGCAAGTGTGGCAACTAGTTTGCTGTCTCTGGGAGGTGATACGGGGAAGAGAGAGATTGGTGCACTATTTTAGGAAAGATATATGTTTATTAGAAGTAATCATCACAAGCAAATGACGTGTGGCATTATGCATGATGATGCGAAAAGAGAGTGGTCTTTAAGAGTAGCCGATAATGACTAGCAATTGCAGCTGCTTATATCACTTTTTAGGTGGTGGTACATGGAAGTAACGTTCTCCTTCATATGTCTCTAATCTCACATTGGCCAGCAAATCAAATTCACCAAATGCCTTCTGAACATCCTTCATCCCATCTAATACAAAATCTCTTGTCCTCTCCTCCTTTCCATACGCCCTTATATCGATGTAAACATCCTCATGAAATGAATCAGATGTCCAATCCTCTACTCTTTGTAGAATAATCTTAGTTGTCTCGGGTTTCGTGCCCCAGATATCACATAACTTAGATTGCAATGATGATAATGGTATAGATTTTGTCATACCCACTCTTGTAAATACTTTGACAAGCGGCATATTGTGTTGTTTCTGTTGTCGTCTAGTCAGTATTGCCTATGCCACTCCCTCGTAATTATTGAGAAAGATAGGTAATATGATGGATGATTGATGATGGAGGAGTTATTTTGATATATTACCGGTACTATCTTTCCACCAATTGCAACCAGTATTCAATTGCCTCAAATACTAATTATTAATAACTGTAAATGATACCAATCGACTGTTCTGATATAAGGAAAGACAAAGATTGATTGCCATCAACATCCAACATTGAGACGGATTCAGTACAGCGTCACGGGTTAGCACCAATGAAAATTTTGAAAAGATATCAACATATTGCCATTGAGTATGACTACAAGGTAGTATTAGCATATTGCTATATTATAGATGTGTTCCTGTCATTGCTATATTATAGATGTGTTCATGTACAGGAGAAGTTAGAGAGTAGTCATTCATAAGTTGAGAGAGATTTGGAATTTGGGTTTAGCTAGCTTAGCGATATTGTAATAGACAAACTTACTAGATAAAGTCCTTGGCTGATTGAACAACTCTTGCTACCAAGGACATCACTTGCTACTGTGGTGTTACTCGCTCCTCCGATTGATGAATATCTAATTGGAGCTTTTAGATATCTAATTTGAGATTAGTAAGGAGTATTGGTTAGATAGTTGTGGTGTATTACATATATTATAATCATCATGTCTGATGTTGAGGAGAGATCAGATATCAATTGCAATAGCCAGAGGAGATCTCATCTCAGTGCAAAATATTGTAAATATAGCACCATCAATTCAAGAGAAGCATAAAATCATAAACTACGCCAGGATATGGGGTGAACATAATAACGCATATGCAACAACCGACGATCCTTCTTCCTCCACAAATTGGTTTGATATTACTCCATTAACTTTGGCAGCCATGAGAGGACATCACGATATAGTTGAGTATTTGCTTAGACAGGGAGCTGATCCAACGTTGAAAGGCATTTCTTATGAAGATATTGAGCTACCAGACAATAGCGCTCCTTTAATCGAGCTGCCTCATTATATCATTAATGCATTTGATGCTGGAAACAAATTGACACGAAAGATTAGATGCTGTCGAAGAACAGAAGACCTACTGAGAGTAGTGAAACCCTATTGGAAGAGATGTGTCTATTCGGGTGCTTCGGCAACTAGACACCAGAGATTGGCATTTACAAATGAGCCCATCAATTCAGAATGGTTATTAGATGCCTTAGATCAGGTACCGAAACTACAAGATGTAAGTATGCCATGTGCATTATCTTTCCCATATAACATGTAATTGATAAGAACTAACAGTGCTATCTTCTGAAACTCAATATTCAGTATCCCCTTAAAGCTAACAACTTTGATGAGGACATCGTTGACACAAATAGTTGGACAAAGAAATATGAGAAAGCAGATACACCTCCTCCCCAGAGTAATGAACTTAGTTGGGTTGAAACAGGTCAATCACGCAGATGTTATAGCTGTGGTGAGCTAAAGCCTGTTCAGTCATATAACAAGAATGAGAAACGAAAGGGAGTGGAAGCAAGATGTATCACTTGTGTGGCTACTAGGTCTGAGAATTCAACTATTTGTACAAGTTGTAGAGCGCCAATGTTAAGTCTTGATGGTAGTGGTAGTATTTGTCAATCATGTCATATGAGAGGAATGGGTGGCGGAATGAAAAGGGAGTAGGGCACTAAGAAGCATAGTATATTTAACTGAATTATAAGTTCTTAAATTAAAAGTAAGTATATTTGGCATCTAATCACAACAGGTGTGGAAAGAAGGAGTTCAGTACCGACATGTATGCGCCAGCTAAACCAAGAAACAGTCCCAAACCAATCAACCCCATATTAAACCATCTTTCAATCTTTAATCTCTTTGTAGACGCTAGGGCTCCACTTGCCATTCGACGGTTTGTCTGTTTTATAAACAAGAAGGACGGTATCATATAAATAAGTGCAGAGCCAAGTATAGCACCTGTGACACTAACAACAAAACCGGCATCATTTATCAATAGAGCAAGTGCAGTAAGCGACGAGACAAATAACCGTGTCGTTCTGTAATGTATCTTGTCTGATATCTCTCTTCCTTTGTAAAAGATTTGATAGTATGACAATTTCATTGCATTTCCGAGAAAGGCGTAGGAACCCAATAAACTAATTGCCATCAGTGCTCGGCAGAGAGTTGCTCCATGATCATATATTGAATAGTTGTTGAGTATCATGCCTTTGCAAGCTCCGCCAAACGTCAAAAAGCCTATACTCATCATGAAGGCACTAACCAAAGCTGTAAATCCAAAGCCAATGATTGACAGCTTTCCAAATCGAGATATTGTATTGTCTTTTAAAGTTTGGAAGAACTCTGGACTGCTCATATGAGCCAAAAATGCGGTGGCTGTCATGGATGATACAACTAATAGTGATTGTGGCCTTCTTAAACCAACTATTCCAAAGCTAGGTTGTACAGGAAGTGATGTAAGAGCATATCCAGGCAATGCCCTAATGGTCATGACAATACAAGTGACAATAATACCAGCCACACCTGCTAGTGATACCGGAGCTAGGGCAGCGAGAGACTTCAAACAACTCAAAGGGTAGATGCCAAATAAGGCAATCGCAGCAACATTGAATCGTCTAGAAGTCAATATACAATTTGATATCCCTGCGGTCTCTACCAAACTCTTAATTGTATCACCTAAAATAATGGAATACGACAATGAAGTACCAAAGCACGTGAGCATAACTGCCAAGCTAACAAGCCAAGATGTTGATGTTCCAACCTCAAAGTCCCAGATATTTCCAAGTGATGAAATGTGATGCCCATCATCTCCCGAGTCACTACTAACAACCGCTGTTAATCTCCCGATAAGATGAAAAGTATAGGCACTAATAACACCAAGTATAATCAGTATAATCAGAGCTGGCACAAGAGCCTGTGGTACATCACCAATAGCAGCAACTCCAGCCGGCAATGATAATACACCACTACCGACACATCCCTTAATTAAGTTGAACGATGATGAAGTTATAGATTGCTTATCTGTTGATTCGTATTCATCATCACTCGGAGAAGTATTAATAACTGAAGATGCTCTCAATGAAACATCACTATGTTTAGATCTAATTGTTGCAAATCCATCGACATTAATTACCAGCACCGCGAGGAGCACCACTGTTATACTGTCCATTGCCTTCATCTTCACAAGCTGGAGAGTTGGAATTGATGGATGAGGGGGGAGAAGAAAAATGACAACTTGCTCCTTTTTTACTTAAGGATACCAAAGGATACCCTAGCGGTCCGAGTCTATCCGTGGTCCGAGAGAAGTATAGACACGATAATCATCGGTCAGCCGCCACTTGATATTGCGCCCAACAAAGTGAGTCTGACTTATATCTATGCAGTCTTTAGTAGTATTGTTAGTTTATTCACAGTGTAGAGATAGAGATGGATGATATTTACCATACAATCTTGACCGGGGTATCCTTGAGTATCTTTGACCTCGGCATCCGTCTCATCTCTACAAACATATCTTCAGCTCGGCTCATTGCTTCTATGTATGTTCGAAGTGTCTTTGCATATGTAGTGCATCACCCTTCTCCTTTGCTTTTAGGATACCGAGGGATACGACTTTTTATATATACCAAAAATCACAAAATGAAACGAGTCCAGTCGATCTCATATCTCCCCCGTGGACGATCGACTTCTTGGAATCCAAGCCATACCATAGAGCAGAAGACAGCTTACAACAGAATACTTGTATAATTGATACTCAATACACACCATATTATTGACACTCAATACAGCCCGCATATAGCCCGCATATAACATCATCATGATTCAAGTACTTGGATATAGATTTAAACGATTCTCCTATTCCGCTACGGATGGTACCATCAGAAAGATCGGTGCAAATGAAGTCATGTCTGCCTCAGGGAGGTTTGAAGATGGAAGCTGGGCCCTAAGTGATAAAAACACATCATACCGTGTGTGTGTTTGTCTTGATGATTGCCGTGGCCCAAAAAGAATCTCATTCCGTATTGATAAAGAGTATGACAATGATGAGATAGATATAAAATCTCATTCAACATTGTACACGATTGTAGTCCGAAATGCCGAAGGATTATCATTCCAAGAGAGTTCCCACACAACCAAACACATCACAACCAACATAAAAGACGTTGTTGAGCTTAGTCAAGTGTTGGACCCAAACAACAAGGTACTCAGTGGACCTGACAACAGCACTCTCCAAGTTGATTTAATCATTCAGCCAAAGCATGAGATTAAGTACAATTTCTCATCCTCCTCATTAGTCAGCAATGTGCTGAAGCTGTTTGATGACAATAAGATGATAGACGTCGCTTTCCGTTTTCCGTCAAAGTATATTTTTGCACATGAGTTCATTCTCCGAGTTATGGCACCAGACTTGTTTAGTACCTTGGGCAATCATGAGTTTGACGAAGATACGATGAAAGTGATTCCAATGGAAGACGGCAATCCTGATGTATTCTATCATGTTGTCCGTTACTTGTACGGAGGTGGCCTTGCACCCAAGGAGTTCATTCTTGAACATGGCATGGAATTTATTGACATGGCTAACAAGTTTGGTATCACTGATCTAAAGCTTGAGGTTGAGGCAATGCTTGTATCATCACGAGTAATCAACTTGGGTAATGTGATAGAGTATTTCTCTTTCTCAGATGCCAAGGATTGTGCTCTCCTTCATGAGTATGCGATCTCTATGTTGATGGCAAGGGAAAATGATGTTTTCTCTTCAGACTTTGGAAGCATCTGTACACCGAAATTGGTCCGTCAAATCATGTTGGCAAAGCATGATTCTGGCGACAGTGTTGCAGTTCTTCGCGATAAGCTTCTAGAGAGAAATTTATCTATTGATGGTTCAAAGAAGACGCTAATCTCCCGGCTTGAATCTTCTGAAGAGTCTGCCGCAGACTCGGAGTCTGTCGCTGTAGCACTTTCAGTAGCAAATGAAAGTGACGAAGATGAGGAAGAAGAAATTGATGTAATTGTAGAGTGAGCAGATGTTATATTTAAGTGAGAATGTATTTAGTATGAATGAAGAGATATGAAAGAGTAACAGACATTAAGTTAATCATTTACCTTTTTGTCCACTCATTACTTCTTGTCTACTCCTCCTCTTTGAGTCTCTCAACAACAACGATTGTATTCTTATTGCCTTTGGTTACTCGAAAGTCATCATCAATATACAGAATGTCTAGATATCCAAGGTATGGCTTTGTAATCTTAAAAGTTTGAGTATAGTCAGCACTATCAGTAGGAGGCTCTAATCCCATCAGATGCCACATCATTTTGTGCATAATCCATGTCCCTGCCTTTCCTATGTATCCCTGAGCTTCGGCTTCTTTAGTAATTGCATTACCAAACGTATTTTCCCATGCTTCAGCTAATGTTGCATTTGAGGAGTCTCCCATGTCAAACTGGGGTTTTAATGTACCTTGAGTAAACTTTACACTAAGTCGATCTGTTGATGTTGGAAAGCATTGGCCATAGTTTGTTAAACGAGCTGGTAACTTGATACCATTTGGAGTTTCTATTTTCATGAGTACATCAATAGTATATGTTTGTCTCCATATTGCATCATCTTTGTTGTTAGTTGTAGTATCATCTCCCTCTTCTTTTACATCCTCTACAATATTGACAATATCATCTACAGCACAGACGATTGTGGTTGGTTTAAACATTCCAAAACTAAATACATTAATGTGTGACATATGATGATTTGTGCATATTATGATATGTTATTAAGTTAGTGCGTGATACATAAATGATATGAGTTTGTGCATATGATATGTTCATTCGGGTACATTACAACAACAGCATAACTTACCTCATCCTACCCAATGTAAATCTAGTTTTACCATCAGTCTCGTCATCAAGCTTACCCCTGAATGGCGGGGTAGTAATTGATCGCCATTTACCTTTGTTTATATCGACATTATGTGCAGGTGATGAGTATACGTCACTTTCTTGTTGTTGTTCCTTATTTGCAACAAGTTCTATAAGATTATCTAGTGCCTTGCTTACATCTTGATGCTTAGCATCACCCTTGTGTTCAATTAGTAAACGTTTGAATGTTTCTTTAGATTCAGCTTTAGTAGTAGTAGTCATGGTATTGTAAGTTGCTGTTGATAATTGTTGTTTAGTGTAAACAGGTAGGTATTGCAATAGTTGTATTATCTATTCGGTAGGATAGCGGAGGGATTAGATTAAAATTTTATGTGCACATCCAATAGCAGCAATTACTATCCACAATCTTGGGCTTCATATCTATTATCTTGCTTTGCCACGTCGGTGATCGTCAACAACAAAACAAAACTTTACACTTGAGTTGCAGTCAGTTTTCATGTTTTTACATGGTGAAAACTCCTATTTTGGTGTTAATATGACGGGGGCCACCAAAACCAAATAGTTACTCTTTCTGCCCGCTATTTATGATATATCACTCAGTTAGTACATAAACGAGACAAGCGATTAAATGTGTTTTGGGAAAAAATGTGTTTTGAAACTCGAGAGCCGGCCTCAAAATGGATGGTCTTTGTGTATTGATATCTCAACAACTGCATGTCTAGTAGCGTCGTCCAATGGCTTCACAGAAAGCTTATCTTCTCCTCTATCGACTAAGTGCTTTAGTTTTGTATTTACGATTAGTATTCGTTGTCATATCTTGATTCTAGTAAAGAGCTATGAAATATGCACCCTCTGAATAGATGTCGGTCTTGTTCATTATATACTCGTCAGTCCACTAAACAAAGATGCTTTATTGATTCTGCGATAGATATATAAACATAAGATGCAGATTTTGATCATCTAATAACGTTTAGTTGTCTAGATGATAGTCATCTCGTCTAAGTCGAGCGGCTCAGCAAACACTCCCCAAACGATAGATAGTAGCTTGACGAATATAGATCGCGTGACGTCACGCAATGTCTCTATTGAAAGACCATCTTCTCCTCTATCGAATAGGTGCTTTGGTTTTGTCACTACGCATTGTTTTTATCGTCGTCTTTCAATTCTTGGCAAGACCTGTAAAATAGCACTTTTGCACAACATGTGTTGCAGATGTCGTCATTGGTTGTTGTATACTCCTCAAAATGCTACAGTTTGATGCCATATTGATCACACAATAGATATTTAGTCCTATTAGATGGTTGTTGATCATTGTAGACGTTCCATTGTCTCTTGGAGAGTCGTCTTGTTTCTGTACTTGATTTGACTTGTTGTGGAGATGCATATGTCCATCTCGAAGTATATGTGCTATTGCTAACTTTCCAGATCATGATTATCAGCTACCAATGGCATTTACACAAGTAGATTGTCTCTATGGTTCACAATCATCGTTCAATTCCACTTAATTTTATAGAGTAGACATCGTGATGGATACCTCACTATCATCTCTTGAATATATGTAACATCTGTTGAATAGTGCATTTCTCGTCTGTTCTACCATCGTATCTCATCAACAGCCTCGTCCTTCGTCTTTCTGTCTTCTAAGCTTGTGTTTAATACATTGTTGATCTCATTCTAGGTCTTCTCATTCATCTCCTATGTTTACGTGCTGAACATTCTAATCTATTGATCAAATATCGACCATTATATCCTCCCAATCGACACCACAGACGGGTATCAATCTATTTAATGACTATCAACAATGCCTAAACTGATACCAATGCGTTTTGTCTAGTAATGTAACATAATCTCTACTCTTCCATTACTGTGTCTATCAAAATTGGCCATGTGATAGAACAAACTACTAGTTAACAAGCGCCACACCCAATCCACCACTACATAATTGATCTTAACAACTAATAATAGATTGAATTGATGCGTTTTATATCTGTCTAATACGTTCATACGTGCATTATTGTTCTATATTGCTATTTCGATTTACTACATAATTCGTCAACTTGAGACACTATAACTTTTGATCCATTGCAGCTCTACTATCAAAACTACCCATATTATCGTTAATTAGGTAATGACGAAGAGATTGATGTCGGTAGATAGTTCAATAGATGATGGTAACGATATCAAAACACCTCATAAAGTTGGTACATTTTTGTTAATTTTGCCAAATGTACTATAGTAGAATGTACATATCTCTCGTATAAACAAACTTCCGGAGACAAAACGACAAGTTATCCCATTAACTAGATGTTGGAGAATAGATTGATGTTATGGGCGATGTACTACGATGATCAGAAGATATCCAAACCACATTTGCAAGTTGGTGCATATTGACACATCATCAAAAAGGGGCTACTTTGAGGTATATAAACGAAGTGAATACTTGGAGAAAATTGACCGGAGTTGTTGCAATGATAACGTTATTGAGCTTGTCTAAAAGGTGTAGGCATTGTAATTGTAATTGATATACTATAAGTACATTTAATACCTCATCAAAGTTAGTGCATATCGTAATTTTGGTGTTTTGAGTTTTTTGAGCCGGTGTTTCAAAACACATTTTTTCGCTCGTCTCGTAAACTCCCATGTTATATACAAGAGTACTTATCCCCATATCAAGTACTATCCACTATCTAACACACCTAATCACTCTAAACAATCCTTCATATCGTATCTAAAAATGAATTGGCTTGTCATATGCATCCATTGCTGCCTCCTTGAATGCTTCACTCAATGTAGGGTGTGCATGACATGTTCGCGCCACATCCTCAGAACTGGCACCATACTCCATTCCCAAGACGCCCTCAGCAATCATTTCACCAGCATTGGGACCCATGATATGAATTCCTAACATTTTATCAGTTGTTTTATCAGCTAGAATCTTAACAAACCCTTCTGAGTTGCCAGTGGCATTGGCACGTGCGCGAGAGTTGGCAGCGAATGGGAATGTTCCCTTAT
>Ga0075439_15281_pt1 | contig 20879 bp, 9 predicted proteins | sample MintriSingleCell_FD_74264 | JGI IMG/M metagenome (GOLD analysis project Ga0075439, IMG submission 74264) | Marine eukaryotic communities from Monterey Bay, USA to study complex ecological interactions - Minidiscus trioculatus JGI Plate_4_G5... | ecosystem: Environmental > Aquatic > Marine >... | reverse complement strand
AGTCTCCTCCGTCTGTCGATCCTCGATCAATGCTTAGTCCTGACCACCAAGGAGCAAGCCCTGAGAACTCTGACAACGAGGATGATACCGACGCCTTTGCTGTATCCAAAAGAGTTAGCTTTGGAAAAATGAATCACTGTAAAAGCCACAAGGCATCAATCAAGGCAATTAAAAACTTGGATAAGGAACGTTGGGACACTGTCAGCCGTACACCCTTAAAGGGTATTCTCCGACCAATGTAAAGTTGTCAATTCATCCTAGATATTCTCGTTTGTTGCAGGTGAAATTAACGGCAAGTAAGAAGTAGAGGTTTCGACTGTAGAGTTTGGATCAAGGAATATTCGGACTATAAATTATAAATTATAAATTGCAAATATCTTTTGTAGCTCATAGTTTCAAACCAAATGAGCTTAGCAGAAATTGCCACATCCTATGCACCTCTTCTTACTCCTGTCTTTGAGAGTGCATGAACATGCTGGGCACTTCCATCCCTCTGTTTTCTCCTCCTTCTTCTTTGGTGCTGGAGCAGGAGCCTTTGGTGCTGGAGCAGGAGCAGGATCAAAGAAACGATACCTGGGATCTATCTTCTTCCTCTTCTTCTTCTCAATTTCAACACCTTTCAATTTCTTGGCTGGAGCCGAGGAAGAAGTACTAGTTGGCTTCCTCTTCTTTGTCTTCTTCTGTGGTGCGTTGGATGATGAATTTGATGAGGAGTTCTTCTTCTTTTTCTTCTTCTTCTCTTGTGAAGTGGAAGTATCATCTTTCTTCTTCTTACGTGAGTCACGCCCCCTTTTAGGACAACCAACATCATGTCTTATGCCTTTATTCTTCACACCCGTGTCTCTTTCAGCAATACACTTCTTACACTCTGAAATTGTTGAGATTTTGCCTTTGCAGTTCTGGCACTGCTCCTGGTTCCTACAGTCTTGACAGAATGGTTTTGCTGTCCAACCCGTCTTTACTAAAGACCGTCCTCCATTAGGGTTAGGAAAGCAAGTTCCATCAGGATGTTCACAGGCAAATCGTTGTCTAGACATGTCGTTGTATGTATCTCTTCCAATTGTTCGTGTAAAGGTACAACTACCATTTGCACGAATCCCTGGACAAAATAAAGTGAATCCATGTCCATCTGATGCCTGAATATCTTCTTCCATCTTCTTGTTATGACCGGATTGGGCATTTGCTTTTTGTTGTTTGCTAAACTCCTCATCTGACTTGCCTTTCCTTACAGTAGCCGCCATATCGTCTTTATTTGACCTTTGTGATTTCGCATTGTCTCTAATCCTATCAATATCAAAATCAGATTCTGTCAAGCCTCGATTGGCAGCAAGCTGTTTGATCCTCTTGTCACTTACAACAGCACCACCCATCATTTCTTTTGAAATTTTACTCTCAAGACCAAATCTCTGTTCATTGAGGAACTTATTAACATGTTTACTTGATAGCTTCTTGTCATCGATCATTGCCGCAACAGCTTCGATTGGAGTAAACTCTGCTAAGATGGAAGTGTCATAATGATTTCTGGCTTCTTTGCCAATTTCATCAGCTCGAGCTCTTCCTGCTGCTTGGGCACGGCGCCGATCCTCAATTGCCTCAGGAGTCATATGATCTTTCTTTCCATACCACTCGGCAATATTACTTTGGAAAGCATCCGAAAGTATTTTCTGATCATTGATCACTAATCCCCAGAACCTTTTCAAATTAGAACTAATGATATGTTGGGTGTTGGTTTTGTAGCAAATCTGTCTACCTGAAAGAAGTACTTCACCATGTGGAGATTCAAATACATTCATGAGATTTGTTTGGAATGTTCTTTTGCCAATTCCACCTTTTAGTCCAAAGTTATATTCTGCAACGGCTTTTGATGTGAGTAAAGTTGGTTGTGGCCTGTTGTGCTCCTTGACATAAATGACATTGCCTACATTCATCAGACTCCAATTGATGAGAAGTGCCTGTTCTGGTGTTATACCCAATCGATTTGATATCAATGCAAGCTGTGTATCTAACACTTCATCACCCTGATCAAGTTCGCTATTTGGTTTTTGAAGTGATGTGGGATAGTGATCTATAATTGATACTTGTGGAGGTTGTAATCTTGCTCTACTTTCATCATTCCCGGAGTGGTGTCTCAACTCTTCTGTTGCCAGAGCCCTAGGTACACTCCAAACAGTTGTCATGACGCAGCCATTATTATCATTTCGACAACTAAACATGTCCTCATTAGTGCCATTATCTTCCGTTGTGGCATAATGCATTAGACCCTGCCCTTCGTTGTCAGTTGACAACACCGGCATATTGATAAAGTAGTCTTCCAGATCTTTGTATCCAACCAGCTTGTTATTGTATCCAGTACCTAAACGATTTCGGATTGTATTGCCATGATCAACTAGCTGCTGAGCTGTATATTTATCTGCACTAATTGATAGGTCAATCAATTTTGCAATATCTGCACACACTTCGTTTGAGTCGGCACATTCTCTCACACTTGCCACTGCCTTTCTAATCCAGGATGGTGCATGTGATTCTGTGAATAGTTCTTGGTCGGTTGTTGGTAGCTTTAGTGAAGATGAGCCCATTGTCGTCTTCGTTTGTATACTAGTTGATCTTCCACTGGGGGTGACATTCTCCTTCCCTTCGTAATCTTTTTGCATGTTAGCTTGGTTTGGAGGTAGAGAAGCTTGCTTCTTTTCATACTCTGGATGATTATCATCTGGAGGTGATAATGCTTGGGTAGCACTCTGTTGACGAACTGAAGTAGATTCACCAACACTAGCTTGAGCCAAGTTAGGATTCATAATGATGACGCCTCGCTCACTTTCAAAAGGGTATGTGGAGTCAGCAAGTAATTGCCAATGATTGCCACGGTTCTCTTGAACATGTTCGATGATACTATCGGGAGGAGGACTACCATACTCAAGTGAAAGAGTTGGGCGATCAGATCCAGCTGTAGAAAACGAATCGATGCGATGGGATGTCGCTCCTTGATTTCCATACTGATAGATATCAATATTCACATGCAACATATATGAAAGCATTTGAATCTCCATATTACCCAAATAATAACCGTCAACTTGTCGCCCAGTAGACTTGTCTATATGAGGTGATATTGAAAGTTCGTTCATATATTCTTCTGCTGATCTGTTAGATTCACCCTGTTCCAATTCGATGATTTCACGAAGAGTAAAGCCATTGGGCATAACTTTGTCGAGATTATTCCGTACCCATGATACAAACTTACTGCGTAAATTGACAGCGGTGAGACGATCGAACACACGTCCGAATACTATCCGAAGACCATCTATGGTGGAATGTAGTACACAGTCGCCTTGACCAACATTATCAACACGGCAGAAGTGATCATTAACTGAATGAGGCCTAAGTTGACGACCACTGCCAAGACCATGAAAATGAATGTTTATCGATGACTCGTTTGTGACACCACTATCACCAAATGTCCTATCACTATCAAGAACTCTTCCATTGTGAACGAGAAATGCCGACGAAAGAGCAATACCTGTACGCTGTTCAATAGCTTCCATAAACGATTCCGGTGTGTCGTGAGACTCTGTCGGCATGTAAATAGGTTGATTTCCCAATCCATACACATATGTGTACATCTCTAAAAGTAAAGAAACAAAGGTAATATTGTTAGATCAATCTTATATCACATCATATTGTTAGTTCAATTCTTATCATATGACTTACCATTCACTGAACTAGCATCTGTTGACAAAACGGACGCCCCAGTCGTAGATGTGACAAGTACTTGCTGATACTGCTCTCCAGGGACAGTCACAGCTGACTCACCGGCAACAAATACTTGAAGACTATACCCATCCAACTCACCACTTTCATTGGCTGAGGAGATATTGTCAGAATCTCCAATACCAATCATAGGATCTGTCTCAATTTGAGTTTCAGGCAAATACACAGCTTCCATATCATGTCGATTGCGATATCCTGAATCAATATCAAGTCTCATTTGATGCTGGTTAAACTCTTCAGTTTCAATAACTATATATAATATATAATTGAGAATGAAAGATGAGACTCAAGGCAAAAGTGAGATGAAATGATGAACAGTAGACAATGTGTAAACTTACGAGCATCAAATGATGAGAGGCTAAAGACTTCATCAACAGAGGGAGGATGAGGAGACGGGATAAATTGAATAGTCGATCTACCACCGCCGCCACCACCGCCGCCACCACCACCACCACCATTGTTGCCGCCACCAAACCAGCCACCGGTAAAACCATTAAACAACTGTCCAAATGTAATCTTGAAATTGAAACTTTCTAGATACTGATCACGCTTGAGGAAGTACTGAACAGTTTCATCGACACTGTAATGGTGAAGCATTAGTTGCTCTTTGATATCATTCATTGAAGGAACATCAATATCATCTAGCTGACCAACAAGCTCATGTAGGACTTGACATTCAAGTGATAGATTATCAACACTGATGTGGTTATCAAAATCACAAGTGTTGTGAACTACATTGTTGGTAGGTTGATTGTTGGTAGGTTGTTGTAGATCCAATTGCAGGTCACCAAAGGGAGCAGGTGTTGGAATAGGAGGAGAATGTTGACTGCCAATTCCGACAAGAGTTGGATTAACAACATATACACCACTAATAACACCGCCAGCGAAGCCCAACAATAGTAAAAGTGGAGCACATAGAGATCCAAAGCAAAAGGATGAAGTAGAAGCCTTGTTTTTACGCTGATTTGCTGTTTCAACAACTTCATTATTACAAACATTGCTGAGCTGTTTTTGAGCATCGTCAAGCTATGATATTGGTATACAGAAAAGGCAAGGTTGTGTGAGATTGTGTGAGAGAGTACAATTATATACAGTAACAAGTATTTGCACATAAAATACATACCTTCTTCTTCAACTGGTTATTGTTGGTCCTCAATTGTGCTCTACTGTCAGTCAATGATCTAACTTTGGACTTTTCTCTTGTTAGGTTGTTCTCCAATGCTTCATTCTGGGGATAAGACAGTAAGTATTATAGAGAGAGTATATGTTAGATACACATTGATATGCAAAGATTCAATACTCTTACAACACAATAAGGAGACTTACTTCCAACTTAACCTTGTCCAATTGATCACAAACATTGTTGATACATTCATTTGCTGACTTTTGTTCTGACTTGTGTTCATTTTGTAAAAGACTCAATTCACTCTTAAAATATTGTCTTTGATTGGCAATATCTTCCTCCTTTTGCTGTATCGTCTTGAGAAGAAGACATTTCTCATCTTGCTTCTTTATAAGAATTGCTTTATGCAGCTTCTCACTCATAACACCATCTTCAGTACTAGTACTAGCATCACTCATGGGGTCTTGAGTGCTCATGCCTCTTAATGAAAGTCTTGTAATATATTCACCTTAATCACCAAGCAGAGCAAACTGTGTATACAAATAGAGGAGAAGGAGATACAGAAGCGGTGAGTATGATTAATAACCGCCTTCAACATACACACTTCCATTCATACACCACAACCACATTCCAAAATCTATGTAAAACAACTCAACAACATCTTAAAATCTCTATATAAAAATAAAACAATACAACAAACAAACAAAAACATACCTATAATTGATATTGATTTGACTGAAGTAAAGTATAGAAGAGAGAGAGAAGAGAGTATATATACATGAGATCACCTCTCAAATAAAAGTAGGCAGAAGTCATAAATAAAAATTTGCAAGGGATTCCCCCCCTGATATGAGTAAAAGAACCACCACAAGTAAAGATAATCACCTCTAAACTCCAAGTAGATCAAATCTGTGTATATAATGGATAGAAAGAAGAGTAATGAAATAGATTGGTTAGAATAAAATTTGGGCAGCAATTCTCCCAAACAGAAGAAGTCAAGGATCCTCTTCAGGATAGCACCCCTCAGGGGGTGGCCGGCACATAGCAGGACTTGATCTTATTAACCAACAAACACATTTCTAGCACATCGTCAATCATCTCGTCGTCATAACAGCCGTGTCGCTTTGCTTTAATATAATGCCTCTGCCGGTACCACTGCTGCACAAACCGCATCCCATCGAACTCACATCATCTCTAACATGTTCCCAACCGATCACATGGTGCCAGGGCGTAGTATGTAGTACTACTTAGACGATATACCCTGCAGGAGATGCAACAAGCAGCCAATCGATCACATCTTGTGTAATGCAGTAGCCATCACTTCCATCTCCACCCAAGAAACCACCCTCCCATTCCAACACCAAACCACCTAACAATTTAGATGATATGGGAAAGGATAGGAGGGTATACCGGTAGCATAGTCGCCGTCGTTCAACAAATCAAGCAAGTAGATCCGCCTATTGTATCTCGATGTGTGATGAGATGATGTGCAGCGCAAGAAACGGGCAATTGGCAATCCAAATCTTGACAAACTGCATTGCACCCCTCTTACACCCCCTCTCAACTAACAACAAATAACAACAATATAACAACCCCCACGTAATATATTAAACCTAAACATGTCATTAATAATAGGAAAGCGAATAATACCAGTTAGAGAGGTTAATTCAACCTAAAAAGTCTAAATTACCTAATAATGCACACAAATCCTGTATAAACTCACCTTTTATACCCACACAACAAACAATACAACACCATCAGCGGCACAAACCTGTTAAGATATGAATAAAGTATATACATGATGATTGTTAGTGGTTAGTTTGGTGTATAATTAAATTAATAGCAATTTCAGTGAGATGGTTCATCGTTATTAAATTGTGAATACATCGCAATACTCCTCAAATAATGATTCCTATACGGCAATGATAATCTCCAACGTTTCATAGTATAATATTCGTTCACTAAACACAAGGAGACGATTACTGATGGCGATCTGACGACGTATAGCAACCTACTTAACCACAATATGCACAATGAAACACCAAAAAAATAAGTTTAAATTAAACCAAGGCATTGGTAGCTGTAAATATTCGCCCAATCAATTTATAAACTTCTATACATGAATATTTCCCGACAAAACCGACTTACCTTGAACTTCAATGGATAGGAAGAGATTGATTGAAGAGTACACTCGTAGTAGTAAAACGATCAACTCGAAAAATGAGCTTCGGCTGAAAAAGGTAGATCCGTATGTACGATATTTTCTACGTACCTACCTTAAGAACAAGCCACAAGCAAACAACAACCGCAATCCACTGCTTTGGATGTGCGACCATGGTATGTCTCCATCGATACATCACTATTCATCCTCAGTTGACTCTAGAATAGACAAGGGTATTCTCCGACCAAAGGGGAGCAGTGCAATCAAAAGTAGCGAGAAGAAGTCGTCTCGCAAGAAGAAGAGTAAGAAGTAGTAAATTTATCAAGTACTGTCTCTCAATCACATGTGGATGATATACGAGATGTCAGTTTGAGATGTAAGATTAGATAGTGTAAGGTTGTTATATTATCTGCTCTTGGTCAAACATGTTTTGACTTTCATCATCTCGATAACTTGAAGCATAATTATCAGTAGTTGAATCACAATCAGTCTTCTTCGCATTAGCCTTCAAAATCTTGGATGCTCGTTGCTTCTTCTTCTCTTCATATCTACGTTCACGTTTGACTTCTCTCGGTCGACCACCCAATAAAGGTACCCTGCCACCGCAACCAAGCACGCCCGAGAACAGTATTGTCACTGCAATGGGATAGTAGACGAATAGAGCAAGGACAAACTCAACAAGATACCCCAATAAGAAACGAAAAGATCTTTTGTCCTCAAACTCGATATTATAAATCTCCGAATTGACAATACTCGAGCTCACTTCATCGGCCACACTCCCTTCACCTTGATACTCTATACTTGCACGAAGTAACACGGCATACCCACCCACACCCATGGCAATCATAACAATGAATAGACCCGCAACTCTACCCCAACGTATCAACCGATCATCAATACCCGACGAGCCTCCCTTATATCGACATAATGTACATGCCTTCATATGCCACAATCCCAAATCAAAGCAGGTATGTAAAAAACTCCCAAGTGTCCATAGTGTCAACATCAACTTTGTAATACTAACAACCGGTATACCAGTATAATCAGTATGTCTTGAATTAATATTAAACACTTCCTCATCAACCGAAATATCATTCCGAATAAACCAAAGGTATGTAAAATTACTAATAGTAAGTCCAATTGCCACTGATCCAAATAGGATTACTAATCGTTCCTGGAATCCCATCGGATGTAATGGATGATGGAAGAACAGTCCTAATACTGTATGTGTATTGGATAAGTACTGAAGCCAATCCTGTGTCCAAGTATTGCCTGGGAAGTGATATGCACGAGCTGCTAATCGACGTTTTAATCGATTGGTATCCTCCTCCTCTTCCATTTGTTCGGGAGATGTGAATGATATCATGTTCATATCACCTAACCAGAATGGATCGATAGTTGATAGAGTTGTTGATGCACCCATGGATGAATGATATGATGATGAATGGGTTAGAAGTCGTCGTGGTCTATTCTCTCTATTGTTGTTGTTATCATCATCATTGTATGATCTCTCATCTTCATATGATCTATTCTCATCTTCATATGACCTCTCGTCTTCCTCATAATAATCTGCAATACAATCAGGACATCGTTTACGAACAGTTCTCCAATAACTATCATGTCCATTATCATCATACCGTAGTTTCATTAATTGTACATTTGGATGATAGACGCAATATCCATCATCGTCTACATCATATCTATTTGATCTTCTTGATCCATTAGTGGAATGAGATCTCCCCCCACTTATGTAGGATGTATCATCCCCTCTATCACCATACTTGGTCAATTGCCGTCGATCGTCATACTTGACTAAATGTCGAGATGCACGTCCTCTTGATAAACTCCTCCTTCTATCTCTTTTATTGTAGCTGTAATAACTGTCATCGTCATCATCATCATTATATCGAACTAATTCTCTACTACTACTACTACTCGATCTTCCATCTCGTTCATAATCTAATGATCTACTCCTTCTACCTCGTCTTTTCTCTTTTCTACTATCCTCTATAAATGATAGTCTATTATTACTATTCTTTAACATCTTATCTTTCTTAGCCTGTATCCGACCTTTGTGTATCTTATGATCTAGGTTACGTGTCCATGTTGTTACACTGCTCTCATCCTCTTCTTTACTCCTTAATGACGAGCTCTGTTTTGATGATGAATGTCTACTATTACTACTACTTGATTTTGGTGATTGAGGTAGTGAGTCTCGAGTTGACCTTGATGACGAGACTTGAGTATTGGAGTTACTTGAACGAGTTGATCGCTGTGATGATCTTGGCGGAGGTGGATATGACCTACCACTTCCTTTACTACTTCTACTTCTGTTACTACCACCTCGACTATTATGACTACCACTTCTCAATGAGTTGTTAGAATCCTCATTAATCACACCCAACCCCTCATTCTTTTTATTTGCAAATGAAACTTGATGTGGTATAATAGCTGATGATGTTTTCTTTTTTCTAGCATTATATCGCTGTTGTTGACTTATATAACTAGAGTTATTAGTAGTGTGTGATTGTGATGATGAATGAGTCGAAGAAGAGTAACTCCTTGTAGTATTAGTATCAAATGTTAGAGCTGATGCTGACATTGTACTAATTGGTGGTGGCGGTGGCGGTCGTGGTTTTGATCGATTTACAGTACTGCTCCTGCTACTTCTTTGTGACCTAGAATTGTTTGATGATTGATAACTATCTCTACCTACACTACTCCTGCTACTTTGTCTCTGGCTATATCTACTATTACTATCATTATCATTGACAGCACGATGACCTTCAATTGTTAGTGGTGTACTTGGGGTATCTGTTATGTCATCATCATCATCATCATCATTATCATCATCACATATTACAAACCTTCGTTCACTCTTCTTACTTCTACTACTTCTTGATATTGATGATTTGCTTGTCTTACTTTTTATACTATTATTGATACTGTTAATATCATTATTGATACTGTTTAGATCATTATTTATACTGTTAACATCATTGTTATTGTTGGTACCCATTAAGAAGCTATCATCATAAAAAGAATTAGAAGCCTCATCATCTAATATCATTAATACTTCTTCATCATCTTCTCCATTATCATTGTTGTATGAATGACGACCTGAGTCTGTAGTATTGTACAAATTGCTAGTAATTGCATTCGTCTTTTGTTTTTGTAAATGTTGATATCGTAGCTCATCCATCATTACTATATCATATCATATCCTCTATATTATTCGATATAGCCACTTTCTAAATAAGTGTGTATTGAGCCTACAACTCTTGTATTTTGAAGATCAAGGAAAGAATATCGGAAACAGGGCTGCTTTAATTAGGATACCGGGCTATTCTATCCGGATACCGTTCGGGTTTGAGAAGGAAAAAAGGCTTGTGTATTTTTCACCTACAATGACACTTTGCTTTCTCATTTCTCTCATCTTTTGACCACCCCTTTCCCCATGCAACTCTCTATCTCCACTCCCTCTTCCAACTCATACCTCAATCTAATAAAGCCTATTGCTTATTCATTCCCCAATACAGCACCTAATTCATGATAGATGTTAGTTTGAAAGATGATATCAAATTGGTAGCTCTTTGCAAAAAGATAATATTTAGCTCAATCGATCTTGACGATCTAATAAACGATGGCGCCACAGATAACAATAGAGTCAGAGCTACTAGATCAAGTTAAATCACGAAAGACTATAATAAGAAGTAGCTCAACTAATGATAATCATGCTAGCTATAATGATAGAGACAGAAGTAGACGGAGGAGGCATAGTTCACATACTAATAGAGATGATAATGTAAAGGTTAACCGACGACGCAAGTCATCTACATCACGATTGGGCAGTAGTACTAACAATAACAACAATGGTCGATCACAGAGTGCTACTGAGAGAAGGCAACGCTCATCATCTCACAGAAGAAGAAGTGATCATAACACTGGCACAAGTAGCTCTCGAAGACGATCATCATCCTATTCTAATAAAAACAGATTAGACAAAGATAGGAGTAATAGAAGTGGCAGTAGAGATAGACGAGATGATAGTAGAGATAAAACTAGTAGGAGGAGAAAGTCAACATTACGAAGACAACATTCCAGTAGTAGGAGTAAAGATCCACCATCGAAACCTACTACTAATAGATCAAGCAGGTCAAAATCTATACCTAATCGTAGTAATAGACAACAACATTATCGGTCAAAGTCAAACTCAAAGCAGCAACAAGCATCATCATCATTATCACAATCAACGAACTTTAGATCCAATTCATCGAAGAATACACCTACGACTGCCTCTACTACACATTGCAGTAGTACTGATATTCCCATGAGTAGTAGTAGTAGAAGTGTTGGCAATAGAAGTGTGAGGAGTAATAGAAGTAAGTCAAGATCAATTGATCCAGAGGGTACAAGCTATGGTATAATAATTTGTTCAGAGAAACAGTGGGATGTTGCTGCTGTTAAGTCTTCTCCTCATAATGATACACAACCCTCTTGTGTTGTTGCTGAGGAAGAGGATGTAATTCATCCTATTGATAATGATGGAGGGGTGAGTAAGAATGCTACTAATATACAATCCCCAACAACAACAACAACAACAACAACAACAACAACACCACCACTCAATACTGAAACAGCAGCAAGAATAGAGGCATTAGGATCAAAACAAAGTAAGAAGGATATACTATTATCAAATCATAATAAGTATCATGATAGTTTATCACTAACACGTCAACGAAGTAGAAGAAGGAGGAGAAAGAGTAGTGATAATGCAATATTATTAGAAGAGGAGCTACTACCGAATGATGATAATGAGTTTGATGAACCTCATCCCCAAATGAATGATCAATCACCGATATCATCATTACCACCAAACATGACAGGACGTACAATTGGTGATCAAAGATCAACATGCTATTCCACTGTATCATCCATATCAACTACAGACTCGTACATTAAGAAACAGAATTATATACGATCTATAAGGATACAACAATTGAATCAACATCGTTTGGCAAGGTTGGAGAATAAGAAACATAAGTTGTTGTCAATGTTGATTGGAAATGGTAATGATGATGATGATGAAGAGGCTACAACGAGTGTTCATATTGAAGACGATAATGGTAGTTGTAACTTTCCTGATTCGTTCTGTTGTGAAGAAGAGGATATAGAAGAGGATGTGTTTGACGAGCATGGTAGAGATATAAAAGACGGGATGTATTTAGAAGATGGTATATATCATGCATATGAAGAGTATCCTGCTATTACTGATGATGTTGATGATAGAGACTCCGGTAGTAGAGCTTATAGCTCCCGTAGAGAATCACATCATTCGGTAAGGGGAGATACTAGTAGAAGGACAAGTCGTTCACAACGAAGTTCCCGAGGTAGACGAGGCCCAACAAGACATGATGGAAGTAGACGATCATCAAGTCATCATCATCAGTCAAGAAGAGCTAGGTCCTCAAGATATAATGATGCCTCGACTGTTCGTTCATCAAGCCGAAGGCCTTACCCTTCAAGTTCATCAAGATACAATGACTGTGATGAGACTCATCACAACTCTCAAAGTCCCTACATGCCAAGTAATAACTACTATGGCCAAGAAGAAGAAGACGATACAGAAGAAGGCAACAACTCCAACGCTTCCACATCTATCTATTGTGCGAAACATCCAGATATTGTCCTCCAAGAACAAACTGAGATACATGAATGGACATGTATGAGATACTGTTTGGATGAAGAGACTGGTAATTGGTGCACCAAGAAGATGGTGTGTCAAGTATGTCTTGATGAGGAAGAAGATTTATACCGTCGTGACCGTGATTCATCGGCAGAACACTATCGTCATAGTCGTTCTACTACTAGAAGTCGTCGAGATGATTTCAAAGGTTATAGAAAGGAAGAAGGACGGAGACATTTGGATCATGAAGACACGAATGATAATGAATCCTATTCATTATGTTCAGATGATAATGATGATAATGACGATGCAAGATCCACATCATCACGAGATTATGATGATAATCATCCAGTGTTTGGTGCAAGTTATGCTAACTTAACCCCATTAGAACGTGAGGCGGAGGCTCAAAAACGACGATTCATCCGTCGGTTGGCGGCTCGAGCGTATCACTTCCCAGGCAATACATGGTGTGAGGACTGGCTCCAATATATGAGTAATACTCATTTAGTGTTCGGTATCTTCTACCATCATCCGTTACATCCCGTGGGTAAGCGTGAACGATTAGTTATATTACTTGGATCAGTCGCGATTGGTCTTTTGTTGACCAACTTGATTTACCTTTGGTTTGTCCACAATGAGTTTGGTATGGATGATACAGTCTTGTCTTTTGGTCCGAATGGTACATTAGATGTGACCAAGCTGATGATTACACTTTGGACTCTTGGCTCGTTTGTTCATACCTGCTTTGATCTAAGTATATGGCATATCAAAGCTTGTACATTATGTCGGTTATATGGACATAGTAATTATGTTTCCGATAATGTAGTCAAGTGGGGAAGAAAGATTGGTGTGGTACTTGTATTACTTACACTTGCATTTGCTACATACCTGGCATTATTGAGAGCATCCGAAGATTACAAGCTTGACTTGGCTGACGAGGAACTAGAAGATGAATCAAGATTCATTGGACCTATTAGTTTTGATGGCGGAGCCAAGTATTTTGACTTCATGATTGGATATGTAATTGAGTTTGTACTTGCCGTCTTCGTTTACAGTCCATTGATATTAACAGTTGTATTCACGGGTGTACTTGGTTGTAATGGTAAGATACCGGTATTGGGTGGTCGACCTAGAGAAGTTCTCAAGGAGCAACGCTTTGCAGAGAAGAGGAAGAGATACCAACGCATGCCTCCGACACTTAATTTGAAAGATGATGAATATCTGGATATGATTGGTACTAACACACGAGTAAAGAGTTGGGATGAGATAGCTTGAAGAGACGCAGACATGTTGTATCACATATAAAGCTAAATAATTTTAGATTTAGATTAGTTTATATTCTTTTCCCAAGTTGTATAGTCTATCTCATACTTATACGTCTGTATAGTATAGGAGGAGAATCAAAGAGAGTTTTTGAAAGGTACAGCTATGAAGAGCTGATTACTACCAATTTGTAAAGAATCTAGGATGAAAACACATAAGTTCTATAATAAATTGTATCTTTATCTTATGAAAAACAATATTATTCAAATCTATAAACACAAATGCATCCTATCATATGTATGATCAAACTATTTCCGAACGTGAACTACTATCACTATCACTGTCGCTACTTTGCTGCTGCTCATACTGCTTTAATCTATTTCTTTGTTCTACAAACTGCTTTTGAAGAATGTCCGATGAAACCGAGGAGAATCTTCGCTGAGGTTGTGACACGGACGACCTTCTTCTGTTCTCGGTAGAGCGTGCTCCTGTTGTTGGGGTTGCCCACGGGAAAAAGCTCGATCTCTTGTCTAACGAGTTCTGTCGAGATGTGAGATGTTCAGTGCTGGAGGAAACTTCATTCTCCCAATCGTCAATACCAGCAATATCATTAAACGAATGCCAATTGGACTTGTTCCGCGATAGAAGAGCGTGTTTCAACTTGGAACCACTCTCTGGACCCATTAGGCTACAAATATCATTGAGATCGTCCTTCTGAAGTACATATAATTCGACCTTTTCTAAGCCTCGACAAACAATTGTTTCCTGTCTTACTCCTGACTTACTACAGAGACACGACTCCCCAATATGATTGCCAGCACCAAGAATGAGCCCAATGGATTCAAACTTTTGTTTATTGGCATCTGCATTGGCTCTTCCAGTCTCGTCAAGCTCGGTAATATCATCTGGAAGTGCAATTTGTACAACACCAGAAGCAATGAAGTAAATTTCAAATCCAATGTCACCTTGACTGTAAATTGTAGGATGATGACGAAGAGAGTAAACTTGCAATATCAAGCAATGTGCAATACGCTTTTGTACTATATCTGGCAATGTGTCTAGAATTGGTACAAGCCGTATCACTCGTTGCTTTACTGCAAATGAGATGTCTAACTGGAGCGGCTCGGGTAAGATACTAAGTGTTTCACGCTCGTCCAAAGTCTGAGAGTCTTTCCATCGGCAGTGGTGGAAGAAGAGAATACTGGCTTGCATGTCATCTGGTATGTGACGATATGACAGGTACTGTTTCAGCTGAGTAATCTTTTCCTTGAATGAATTAAACCCGATCGTATCACTTTCGGCCAAGTAAGCGCCAAACCCTCCAATTAGACCTGCGAGAAAGCATGCTCCTACAAGAACAACAATATTCTCCCAAATAGTTTCCAGCTCACTCACTGGCGATATATCACCATACTGATGTGGAAGAGGGTTGATAAGTGTGAGGTTTTGTACACAACATGTTGAACAAAGAAATTACACTCACTCCAACCGTGCTCAGCGTAGTCAGTGAGAAGTGCAGAGCTCTTAGATAGCAATTAATCATGGGATGACTGCAAATATTATGCTCTCCAAGAGTCTCATCCCACTTTGCAAGACAACCGTCACTGCCTGGATCTCCATCCCATAGACAGTCGGAGGTAGCCCAAGTAAATTTAATATCACGCTCCATGTATCGATGGATGATGAACCAAACACAAGCAACCCAGTGGTTGGTCAATGCATAGAAGAGTATAATCTTCGACAACATACTAGTAGCCAAACTTATTCTAATCCCTCTCAGAGCCAAGTGGTCATTGATCTTCTTGATAAAATGAGGAATACGAAAAGCTCGTAATAGACTGAGTAACCGGATTGGAATTGAATCTGGAGACGCTACTGCCTCAAAAATTGCCAGACAAGCCAGTCCGTCGATAACAATACCACTCTTCATGTATCGTTCGAGCATAGCCTTCTTGTCTGTACAGACCGAGCCATCCTTGGTGAATGGAAATTGTGTTGCCCTCAAATACATGTCAATGATGAAAAACAAGTCGACAGCCGTATCAAACTTCGAGACATGATGTACTGCATCTTCAGGCCGAAATGCCAATCTAAATAAAACAGCAACAGAAAAGTATAAAATCAAAGCCGTACATAATACATCAAAGCAGAAACGAAAGTTAGAGCCAGGCATGAATATGCTCAATACGGCACGAGTCTTCTCTTCTGTACCATCGCTTGAATCAATCATCTTGTAGAGTTTTGTGTTATCTTTTCGACTTTCACTCAAGTTATCATGTACTGCCTTGTTCCGACGTGAGTTCTTATCATGAATCTTGGCAAATAACTTGAGCATCTCGCTACAGTCAATATCTCTTCGACGGAACTCATTAAAGAGATCAATCTTACCCAGCTCAAAGATGTCACAAAAGCTAGATGCGCAAACTGATGAAGACCGTGGCTGTTTCAGGAAGAGTGCGGTTTCACCAAAGAAGGATCCAGATCCAAGTGTTGCCAACACTTTTGAATCACTAAAGACTTGAACTTTACCTTGTTCTAAGAAGAACATGGACTGTCCAAAGTCTCCTGCAGCACAGATAATCTCCCCAGGTGAAAAGAGAGATGGCTTGAGGCATAAAGCTAAAGCCTTGACGACATCACTTGTGCAATAGTCGAAGAATGGGCAGTTCATCAGCAATCTTGTACGTGTTTGAGTGATCACATCTGTTTGTAGGGTGTATGGTAGACGGAGAACAAAGTCGTCTTCACTGAGGTTACCACCGTGAGCACTCCACAAATATCTTGTAAAGTCGTCTACTCTAGCATGCAAATCGTAGCTCAAATGGTGTTTGTGCATATAACTTCGAATTTGATCAACACGTCTAGCAAAGTCCGATGAGTCTGACTCAAGATTGGCTACAATATTGGCAACGTTACCCACAATGGCAGCGTTCACAGTTACTCCAATGGCCATGAGTAGGAAGGCATAGAGTGTCTCGGGGCTTGTTATTGGTACAACATCGCCGATCACAACAACTACAAGTGTAGGTAAGGCCCAATTGAATGATCGAATATACTGCTGCCATGTTGCACCACCGTCAATTGGCAACTTGCCATCTTCAATCTGTTTTTGAATCCAAGTTCCTTCCCACTCACAGCCTAAAACCTCACATTCGGCTCGACTGCTTTTCCACCGCGCGAACAAGAAGAAGCCACAAGCCGCCCAGTGCGCAAACAAAACCACGCCTGAGAGGAACTCAACAAGTCTTAGACCAGCTAATGAAATGTGATGATCCTCAAGGAAGAGAAAGAGCTTCTCCAATGTACCAAAATGTCTTCCAAGCCTAAACATCTTGAGTAATCTGAGCATCTCTCCAATTAATGGTGTTCCGGGAAAGAGGTAGTAAGCAGCGAGGTCAAATGGAAAGGTTGAAATCAAATCCATCTTAAACCGAGTTGCCATATAGTTGCGTTTAATCCTCTTCGAATCAGTGATGAGTTCTCCGTTGTGTACATATGCAATGAACAGGTAGTTTAGTACAACGTCAAGTACAAAGCATGTATCAAAGACCCAATCAATAACAATCGAATTATTTGCCGTGTCAAATGCGAGACGAAATGGTATTATCCAAGCATTGTAGATGCAAATACTTAGTAGAAATGAGCTCCACAAGAGGAGAAATAATGAGCCAGGCAAAAACATTGCAGGTGTTGTTGACTTTGCCTTGGTATCAGCGTCTGTATCCGATGATGCTTCCATCGTTAACCGGAGACATTTTGGATGCTTCTCAAAGTTGCGAATTGATCGGCTGTTCTTATTCTTGGCTTGTATTACAATATTAGCAAGATCCACCTTCACTTGTTTGCATCCTGTAATTACTTGCTGAAAATCATCTCTGTTCAAACTCAAGCACTCACAATATGTTGAGGCTTTCACTGTTGCACCACTGACTGATGATCCAAGCAAACAGCTCTCACCGAAGAAATCATTCTTCGAGAGTACACGAAGTGGAACAGATATGGCTGACGAAGTAACAACGACCTCTCCACTTTTCACAAAGTACATTTCAACTCCTCTTTCGCCCTCTTTGACTATGCAATCGTTTGGCATGAAGACTCTAGGAATCAAAACAGATGCAACCATTTGCAATGTCGCTTCATCACATCGAGACAAGAATGGCAACGAGTGAAGTAATGGACCGCTAATATGCGACGAAATAGCATTCTGCAGGGAGTTTGGCAACTCATCCATTACATCTTGCTCAACAACACCTCCTTGACACGTCCAGTGATAGTCATAGTATTGTGCGACCTTGTCAAGAACATCTCCTCCAACACTTATCCTAAGGAGATACATTCTGACTTTTCCAATTCGTTTCCTGAGTGGATTGGATGTCAGTTGGTTAGTTTGACATTGCATAAACAAATATATAAATAATAGCAATAAAATGAAACTTACTGAAACATCTTTGCAGTCTGGTGAAAGTTGGAGATGTAAGCGGCAAGCCCACCTACAACTGCCGGCAAGACAAGGCCTCCGAACAAAATCACAACAGTAGCAAATGTCATCTCGATAATGTTCGTTGGAACAATATCACCATAGCCTACAGTTGACATGCCTACAATTGCCCAGTAGATTGAACGGAGATAGGCAGTAAAGCCTCCAAAATCAGTATGACTAATGTCAAATAGTTCATTGCTTTCATCGGCTTGTCGCCAGTTCTCATCTTTGCCGAGTAATATACTCAAAGATGCCATCATGTACCATAGACAGCCAACCCAGTGACAAACTGTTATCATGACTATATTCAACTTGATGACACGATAGAGTGAAAGATCAATATCAATCTTCAACTCAGCTAACATGATCTCGATGCTCTCCATGTGATGTGCAATGTTTGGTAGCCGAATGAGCTTCACAAGTCGAGCAAAGTGACAATATCTTCCACCAAAGAAACAAGTCACAATATCAAATGGAACTAGACACAATATCTCTCGAGGAAGGTTATTTTGTTGGCAATAGTTTTGACGAATATGATCTCTATCAAATACAACGAGGCCCGACTGTTCAACGTAGAAGAAGTAGTTCCACTCTAAAATAGCATCTATCCAGAAGAACAAATCAACGGTATAACCCAAACAAAGTAACGTCGGAGTGTCACTAAAGTTTGTGCTGTCCAATAGATGCATGAAGCTCAGTGGTATACTGAATGTATAAAAGATGAGACCAAATAGAACCAAGCAATCCCACAGTTTCCTAAAGAAACAATTGGGATGAAAGTACTTCTTCAACCCATCAGTGGGGGTCATGTCCTCTCCAGAACCAAACATCTTATTAGCCTTCTTGGTTGCATTGGACACTGAACAAGCTGTTTCCTTGAGTTGGGCAATGTATTCTGTATCGCACTGATGTTTGATCACCTGCTGGAAAGATTCTCTTGGTATGAGAATCACTTCACTAAAACCTTTCGATCTGACATTGTAGATAGAAGTCTTGTCAATAAACAAACTGTCCTGTGCAAATCTATCAAGCCGTTTCATCTTGCGTTCAGTGATACCGCCCCTCATCACTTCCACCTCTCCACGAGATACTAGTATTGCTCCACGGATTTTCTCACCCGCCTTGACAATATCTTCATTAGGAGAAAAGATGTTCATCTCAGAACACTCTACCAACGCATTCAGAAGGGCCTTGTTTGCCTTTCTAAGCAACGGAAGAGCTGCAATTATATCACGACACATAAAGTTGGTTACTTGCTGTTGTAATGTTCGAGGCAACTCTGTGAGGAACTGTTCTTCATCGGCACCTTTGAGAGTGCGCCATTGGTAGTCATAGAATGAAGTCACCCTATCTTGGACATCTTTAGACAAGCCTCGATAATGCAAGAACTTCTTAATCAACTCCATCTTCCTCTGAAAGTTTAACCGTGCTGCATCAAACTGACCAATCGTCCTCTGCAAATTAGCAATCGTAAGTGCTGTAATCAACACACCAATGAACATGCTGATTGTACACCAAATAGTTTCAGCAATATGTAGTGGAACGATATCTCCAAACCCGGTAGTAATCATTGTAATGTAAGCCCAATATAATGAATTGATGTATGCCCCGGCAGGAGTAGACATCATTGATACTTGAACTTGAGATTGTCCATCTAAGATGGTACGTGTTGACAATTCAACACTGTACACTCCAGCAACCTCCGGCCAAGTCAAACCAACTCCATTCTCGGCTTGATATCTGGCAATGTAGTAGAATCCACATCCACACAAATGTCCAGCAAGTGCCATCCAAAAGAAGAGCAACCATGTACGTCGGACACCAATGTTGCTATATCCTTTCCGTGCTAGTACAGTTGAGAGGTCAGCCAAGTATTTGGGCAAGTAGAGCATTCTCAAAAGTCTATTCAGCAAGAAGTAATTCGTCCAGTCCCCCGATAGGAAGAAGACTGACAAGTACTCTAACGGAATTGTTGAAATGAAATAAAACAATACTCGTCCGTATGACCACATTGTTCTTCGTTGTGGCTCTGTTTCGTCTTCATAACTGCGTAAACTTTGACTAATGTTTATTTCCTCCTTTGGTTGTTCAAATGTATCTGGTAGAATTGTACTTGGTGATAGAAGACTACGTGTAAGTTTTGCCAACTTTATCGTCTCGTAGGAGAAGAATATTGTTGCAAGTAAATCTAATATAACAAACCCCTGATATTGAAAGCTCACAGTATATAACGGTAGGAATGCAAATCGATATGTAATTGATGTTACAAGATATATTGTCAATATTGCTCTACCCCAGGGAATGATATCCGCAGTGGATGCTGATGATGATGTATTATACGATTGTTTTGTGAGTAGGTTTGAAGAGTTATTGAATAATGCTCTCATCTTGTCTTGTATGT
>Ga0075439_12479_pt1 | contig 20883 bp, 15 predicted proteins | sample MintriSingleCell_FD_74264 | JGI IMG/M metagenome (GOLD analysis project Ga0075439, IMG submission 74264) | Marine eukaryotic communities from Monterey Bay, USA to study complex ecological interactions - Minidiscus trioculatus JGI Plate_4_G5... | ecosystem: Environmental > Aquatic > Marine >... | reverse complement strand
TGAACTCGGATCAATCCTACTGAGGAAGAACTGAGTGATGTTATTGTGATCTGAGACATAACAAAAGGGGAAGAAAAATATACACAAATCGTTTAGGGATATAAATGCAATTAGATTACAATTGTTTCAAATTGTATACCACCTAATCAACAACTTGCACTTCTAAATTCAATGTCGCTATCATGTCATCTAAGCTGTTCATCAAAGCAACAATTCTATTACTCAAAGTCTTCTTTCTACTCTTTACTTCATCATCTGAATGGCTTTTGATATCATCTATACAAGCCGCTAATGTATCAAGTTTGTTACTAAATATACCAATCTTTGTTCGTAATTGTGGATATTGTTGAAATAATCGATTTGTTAATTCCTCCTGTGATACTTGTGCTTGTGGTTGTGGTTTTGAACTATTGCCATTTTTCATTCTGGGTGTTAGTTTTGTTGATCCGTCAACACTCTCTAACCTTGCTTTTTCAATTAATACTTCTATCTGTTCTAGTTGTTGATCCGATTTTACAATACGTACTTCTACCTTATCTAATTCATTCATAGATTTGCGGAGCTTTGGTGGTAGATAATCCCCAACCCATATTAGTTGTAGTATACCTTTATATCCTCTGTGTTTTGTATAGAATGCTTTTATGGCATCTTTTTGATATATAAGGAGTGCAGTTGATAAAATGGTAGCCGTAGCTATAGATGCAGTTTTTATCGATGATGACATATTGCTCTCAATTCGTCTCTTATATATAGTAATTCAAATCGATATCCTATCCACACTCAACTATGTAATATCTCAACACTTCTATGCAATAAAAGGATACCTAAAATAGCATGCTTTCTAGTTCATGAATTGCATGCTTGCCCGTCCTTCCACTTGTAAGCATTCAACAAATTATGAGAGTGTTGAAAAATGAATGACAACGCCAATAAAATATCGTACTGACGACTGACGGCAAATAGTAGCACGATATTACAGCATATACCATCAATAACAAATAGACGAAATGGTGAGTAATAAATGCGGTTTGTTGTACTTCGACTTACTTTGACAAGTTTTATTATTGCAAAAATGCTCACATAATTTTATGCTCATCTTTTATCTCCCTCAATGGTGTGCCTCTCCTTATTTATATGCATAATAGGCAGACACGGCAGCATTCTTTGCAAAGAAGAAGACAAAGAAGAAGAAGTTCAAGGCATTTAATGCTAATAAAATTGATGCATCTGCGGTAACAAACTTAGAAGTAAGTACATATGTTATGTGCATTTGCATACTATTGTACTCTATCCCAGCGCAAATGGTATAAGGCAAACACGGCGGCATTATTGTGCATTTGCATATCATATACATAATTTTTTATCTCACATATACCTTCTCTTATTTTTCACATACATCGATTGTGATGATAATTGACAGCATGTAGACGCACCTGAAATATCAGAAGATGTTACAACCTCATTGGGTGGACTAAGTGGATTGGGTAGTGCAGCACCAACACCCGGTGGTGGTACAGATGATAAAGCAAATACAGATGGCGATGATCAATGGGCAGATACATCCGGTGGTGGATGGGGAAGTAATACTAATAAAGCAACAACAACATCCTCGTCAGGACCAAAGGTTGCAGAATTATTAGATATGCAAGCATTAAATACAATGCGTTCTGCGCAAGACGATGTTGCAGAACGATTACGTATTGAGGAAACAAAAGCTGCATTAGCAAGGGCTAAGGAGGGTATGGAGAAGGAAGCTGAACGATTAGTTGCTGAGAAGGAAGCTAAGGAAGCCAAAGCTGCTGCTCGTGCTAGTGGAGGATCTTCAATGGGTAGCGGTGCTAGTGGTGGAAAGTGGGTACCAGCACACATGAGAAATGCAGGTGGTGGTTCCAGATTTGGCTCGGCAACGCGTGGTCCAGCAAGTATGGACGGAGCTGGTGGTTTTCAGAAATCAGTTGATATGGCGTCTGAAGAGCTCTTCCCTGACTTGGCAGATGCTGATAAGATAGTTGCCGATAAAGAAGCTGAATTGAAGAAGGAACAAGATCGTATGGCTACTGCCTCCAGTGGAGGGCCGACAATGGCACCGGCCGGATGGGGTAGCAGAATGGGTCCTGGTGGCGCTTCATCTGCACCTGCACAAAGAAAACAATTGAATTTAGCACCACTGGCGGAAAGAAAGCCACTAAAGTTAACATCAAAGAAAACAGAAGAGGTATCAACAACAGAGGAAGTGAAGAAAGAGGAAAAGAAGGAAGAAGCAACTCCAGTTGCAGAGGAAACTAAAACAGAAACTCCGGCGCCTGCGCCAGTTGCTGCGGCACCGGTAGAAGATAAGCCAAAGAAGGTGCTCAAAAAGAAAAAGAAGAAGGATTTGTCAACATTTAAAGCAAAATAAGTATGAATGTGGAAGAAGAAGAGAGGAGAAAGGGGAAACTTTACGGGATAGATTATAAATTAAACTATGCTAGACCACGCATGAAGCCATCAACTGATAAGCCAGAGTATTCGCTTGCCGCTTTGCCGTCATCTAGATAGCTAAGCAAGTTATCACCCCCTGCGTCACCCTGAGTAGACGATTCCGCCGCACTACTATCCCCACGACATGTAAAGATATCCAACAATCGATCAGTACCCATACTAAACATGGTCGAATTGTCACTATTGACGACGGCCTCGCTGGTAGCCTTTTTACGTTGTTGTAACTTCATAATCTTCTCTTCGATAGTATTAGATGTGATGAGACGGTAGACATTAACAGTCTTTGTCTGACCAATACGATGCGCTCTGTCCATTGCTTGTAAATCTACAAAGGGATTCCAATCTGGTTCGAGGAATATTACCTTGTCGGCACCTAGTAATGTTGAGTGAGGGAAGTGATGTTGTGGATAGACATAGTGTGCACAAATCAAATGATCAACAAATCTTACCTGTCAAATTCAACCCCAAGCCACCAACTTTGGTAGTCAATAAGAGGACTTTGATGTTGGCATCTTGGTTGAACTGATCAACAATAGAGTTTCGCCGATTGCTTGGAACTCTTCCATCTAGTCGAAGATACTGTAACGATGGCATATGTGGGTCAAAGAGCAACCGTTCAACAATATCTAAACTTTGTGTGAATTGGGCAAAGATTAGACATTTCGAAGAGATGCTCGCCGCTAGTTCTGGCGAATCCGTCACCGCCTCGTCATATGTGACATCAGTTTCAAGGAAACCAAGCTCATTGCTGCTGTTGGTATCTGAAAGGCTCTCACTCATATCAACCAAGAAGCCAGATTCATCGTTATCTGCGGCAGTGATTTCGGCCTCTGCAATCCCAGCATGTCGTAGTATATCATTTAGAGCTGATAGCTTTCCAGAACAATCTAGGCGTGTAAAAGAGGGTGAGATACTATCACTACTAGCCTTCTTTGATGACGTTGTGTTGGTACTGTTTGATGAAAATAACGAATGGAGGAGAGGATGTGTACAAATCAATCTCAGCTGAAGAAGAGATGCAAGGACATTGCTCCCGAGCTTTGGAGGACTTGTGACATCATCCGATGATTGGCCTTCTATGTCAACAAGAGATTTATCCACCAAATCAAGAGCTTCCTTCATGCCTGATTGTTTCAATGTTTCTTGATAAATGATGTGTTGCTGCCTGCTGAGTAAACATGGCACATCAGTAATAATCTTTGGTGGCAATTCCTTGATAACTTGAGACTTTTCACGTCGAAGAACAAATGGAAGTACTTGTTGATGGAGGAGTTTAAGACACTCCATTCCTTGGTGTATGTCAGTCGCAGAGGCATCAGATGATTGACTTTTGATTATAGGCTTGGCAAACTCTTTGAGGAATTGTGAATTGCTACCAAGAAAGTTGGGCATGAGAAAGTCAAATGTCGCCCATATCTCATTCACATTGTTTTGAATCGGTGTGCCTGTGAGAATAAGCTTGTGTTGGGCCTTCAAGCGTCTTGAAGCCTTTGCAGTAGCTGTTTTGGGATTCTTGAGGAGATGACCTTCGTCTAGGATGCACCAATTCCACAATGTATTCTCCAACAGATTGATATCGTTTCTCAGAATAGAATAGCTTGTCACCACAATATTACTCTTGTTCAACTGTGTTCGCCATGCTGCTCTTCTCGTCTTGGGGCTACCAGTAAAGTCAAATGTAGTGAATACTTCCTCACCTGGGAAGAATCGTTCTATTTCACTTACCCAATGCCCAACCACTGATGATGGACATATCACAAGAGACTTGACTTTGTGGCTCGAATTCGGACCTGCTGCTGATTTGTGATGAGAAATGGCCACTGCAATCAAGGCCTGCAGCGTCTTCCCCAAGCCCATATCGTCACATAATGCCCCATTGAGATGTACCTCTGTGAGAAAGTTGAGCCACGATATTCCTTCCATTTGATATGGTCTTAGTGTAGTGCCACTCTTTTGCAGATGGGATAGCACCGTCTCTGGGAGGGTAACTGGAGGCAGAGGCTTGCCAAGAATCAGGTGCCGAATAACATTGTTGGACACCTTGTGATCATCTTCTGAAGTACTAGAATCTCCTTTGTCAATATGACTTGCTGCAAGTGGGGCAATTCGTACTAGTATGGCAAACACACTCGCTGCTATTCTTGAACACTCTGTAACTATATCCGTCATTAAGCGCATTGCAACTGGTAACAGTGTTGTGACATAAGGTGCAACAAGGACTTCAAAATCGTGCAGTATTGACATGAGTAGTTTACATCCCCCTTCCCTACCTTGATCATCTTCTATGTTGGATAAGGTCGGTAGTAGGCATGGAATGACCTTGTCCATTGTTACACAGAAGTCAATTGCGCACAAGTTATTGATGGAAGCACATGCCTGAGCCATTATTACTTCATCATCACTTTTGCAAGCAACATGAACAGTTGATGTTATAAATGAATCAAGTACAATCTTGAACGATGGACAATCTTTTGTCATGGCTTTGGAAATGATCTCAAGCATGCAAATGGAATCATGTAGTTCTTCCACTTGAGGTATGTCATCATTTAACAGTGGTGATAGTCGTGACCAAATGGGAGACAGGTCTTCTAACTTTTGAGAGGAGCCTTTCACGAGTAATTTGATGACATGTTCTGCAGCTTTAGATGGACCAGATGACTTGACATCTCTACTACATGCCATAGCACATACATTATCAATGAGCTTATTTGTAGCCTTTTCGTGCGTGGGATTATCAGAAAGGAATGATACCAACTTTGCAATGTACTGACATGTTTCAGCTCTCCGAGGCTGAGATTCTTCATTCTTTAGTGATGTCATTAGAGCACGAATCAAAGGAGTTACTTTTGGTGGTAGATGCTGGGCACCACAAGCTACCAACGCACCTGATATTGTAGCTGATAATCTCATTGAAGCTTTGGTCAATGATGATTGATTGGATGATTCGTACAATTCGTCAAATGAGATCCCATTCTGAGTGAATACTTGTTGCCATAGTTGCACTACTTCTTTGGAAGTACAATTCTTTGAAGAATCTAACAACAGTGCAAGTCCATTATCACATAGAGCTTGTACTCTGATGTCGTCTAGTACTTCGTGGTCTTCGAGGAGAATGCATATTGGAGGTCTCTCAAATGTATTTATCATGTAGGGTAGATATTGTATGAATGAGTGGTGGTCATGATTGATATGCTGTTCCTCTGTCTTGGTTAATGATGTTATACAAATATGAAGTAAGTAGCCTGCTTCACATTGACATAGCCAGGGTGATTGAATGGTTAAATGGATAAGGCTTGAAAGTATAGTAGGTCGTTCCCTTGCATAAATCTTTGCATAAAACTCTGAGAGCGCTTGTGCTGATGTGAGCTTGGAAATGAATATGTTGTCTAATTCACCATCATGTCCGGTAACACTACTTGAAACAGATATCCGTGAGAGACTATTGTCTAATCTAATAATACCAAAGTATCGAAGTGTCATCATCGTGAAATAGTCATCAATATAGGCTTTGGTTCCATTTGATTGTGTCAACGTAGCTAGGGCATCTAATATAGCATGCCAAGCTTGATTTCGCTTGTTCAAAAGCTCCCCTGTGGCTGGGTCTGATGAATCATCATTTCCGTCTCTTATATGAATGTATTTACTCATGAAGAAAGTTTCATATAGGTTGTTGAGAAGATCACACAGTGTGGAGGTACACTCATTGATTGCAGTGGCATTACTACAAGAATCAGGTTCAAGAAAGGCCTTTACAATTGATGGAGCCACCAGCCGTAGAGCTTGGAAGCAAGATATTTTGATATTGTTTGAATCATCGTCAATAAAACCTGCTAGTCTTTGTAGCAACGAGCCAAGAGAGTGTGATGCTTGCCCTTCTTGTAGACAAGATATAAAGTTTGTGCAGTCTCGTGTTAATAACTCAGCGAGTAAATGTAATAGATCTGGAGCACATGAAGATAGACCTGCCCTGATTGACATGATTGCATCCCATAATGGCTTGGAACACTCTTTTACGATATCAATGTTGTGATGAAGACTTGCCTCTATGAGTAAAGAGTGTCGTAAAACTTGTGCTGCACCTGCTCGGTTGTCATCACTCGCATCAGAAAGCCCTCGAATGGATTGTAGGATGATTTTATAGATTGGAGATTCATGCCTTGTGTTCTCATTTGTTGTCAGCTGAAGACTTGATTGTACTACTGATAGTGGACGAATGTTTGTCTCAATATCTAAAGCTGCTTGCACATTTCTGTTTGACGAATGGAATAATAACATGGCAATGTTGTACTTCCATGCTAATAATACTCCATGACGAATCTCCCATCCATTATTACGTCTCATTGTTTCTGTAATACGATATTGTTGAGTAAAGAGTTGCAATAACAAGTCATGTGTCGATGCAATCGTCTTGTTATCTGCAGCTTCCAATAATATCGCAATAATTTGAGCAGCCATTTCTCTAACAGGTGCTACAATGGCTCCGCTGATAATATCATCATCCATATCATCATCATCATTTTTATCATTCTGACTGTAGTCAGTACCTGAAAAATCTGCAAACTGATCTAATGACAAGATACAGACACATCTTGCTAATATATCCTGTGGCCATCTACCAAACTTCTTCTTGTTGTTCATCAGTGCTCTATTTGGTGGTGACTGGTGAACTTTCCAAGCACGGAGTAATGCCAATGTACCTAATAATGCACCATGACGGACAGTCCAATCAGGATCAAATGTTCTATATGCCAATTCGGATCCTAATAATGTTTGTGGATTACGATTTCTAGCTCTTCTCGATGTTGTACTACCATTTGCTGTTGTTGAACGATTACTTTCTAGTACTAGTAATGCCCGTATACTAATGGCTGGAGCTTTCTGCTTATTATCTTCTTCCTTTTCATCACGTCTGCGCTTCTTTGACTTTTTACCAGTCTTCTTCTTCTTCTTGGTAGCAGTAGTCTTGGTAGCAGCAGTAGCTTTAGATGATGACATTTGCTCCTCATTCTTCTTCACTGGTACCAAATCATCATCCTTAACAAGTACTTGACCATCATTATCTCCAGCAACGATTGGAGCACTTAATATCCCACCAAGGCCAAGACGTCTTGCCAATATCTTTCTTTGTAATGCTACACGTTTCATTAAGAATGATTGTTGTTGTAACTCCTTCTGTTTGGTATCATCTACTTGCTTATGGGTTGTTATTGAATCATTATTAACTGCAGTTGCATCTAGATTATGCAATGCCTCTTGTTCACGTATATATTCACTACTTTCACAATCCCAATCATCATCATATTGCTCTCCAGATGATGATAATAGGAGTCTACCCTTCTCTGCAACAATATCCAATTGGTTTTTAATATGTTGATTGTCATCTTGTGATGTATCATCATCCGGTTGTTCTTTTGCTGACTTGAGTTGTGTAGCTGACTTCTCTTGTGTATCATTGATGGGTTTATGTAGATCATTCACACTAAGCCAAAGTAATACATCTTCGTCACTTACTTCCATATTATCAACATCATCATTACCCTCAAAGAAGTGTCGTCGATCCTCCAAAGGTAAACACTTTGCAACATGTTCCAATGCCAAAGCACAATTTGTACGAGTTGACCAATTACTATCAAATAATCCAGATCTTGGTCTATCCTTCTTCTTCTTCTTTGACTTTTTACTACGCTTCTTCTTGTTGTTGCCTAGATCAACTTCATTTGTTGCAGTATTATTATTGGTATTGCCATCACCACCGACTAGTCTACCTATTAGATCCCATATTATTAAACCTGGATTAACAACATGAGTAACTTTATCACTGCTATCCTCCTCACTATTACCGTCTAAAGACGGTGCATCATTAACTTCTTTTTTGAGATTATTTGTTGCAACACCAGTACAACAAGAAGCCGCATATCTACCAAGCAATATCGATGCACGTGAGGCATGGGATGGTGTACCCTCTCGAATCAAACGTAGGAGACGATGTACGTGTGGTGGATGTACTACTACTCCTTCCATCTATCAAATAGTAGGTTAGTAGGTAGGTACACAAAGCCAAAAGTTAGAGAGGTATCCTTTTATATCTTCAATGATACGACGATTGGTATTACCTCAGAGTATTATAAATCGAAAGGAGCGTTAAATTCTGGCCTAGATGATACGCTTTTAGTATATGGAACTAAATAATAGGCACAACTCTCAACTCAACCAAACGTTGCAATTGCACAAAATTTCCACCAGTCGTCACGGTACCACACCATTTGATATTATATCACTATAAACTAATCTGTAAACTATAATATATTAATATTAGTGCGCTTTTGTATCTAATATCAATCGATTTGCACTTTAAGGTATTAGAAATGGAAACGCATGACGACTGTGCTCTCTGATGCTGACATTCTGTAGAAAATTTTATGAGAGTTTGAGATTTTGAGATTGGAAATAAATTGGAGACTGAGATTATTGGATGATTTGCTAGTATAATTTATATACAATACTTCACTTCCGGGTTGGCAGTAATGTGTTGAGCTATCAATTGCAGGCTCATCATCATCTCCTTGTTCGTCGTCTTTATATCATCTCGGGTATCATCGTAGTATAAGTAAGGAGCAGTTGTTGCAATTGAATGCACATCCTAACAATAACAACAACTAAAATTAACCACTAACTTCAACGCTCAAACATATAAGTTATATGATGACGAGCACATCCGATAGTTGCAAAGACGGATCAAAGTCGAATGATGATGGCGTATGCGAGGTGAACGATATGTTACACAACATGAGCACGGCTGATAAATGTGATAAAGAGGGTAGTGAAAGCAATAAAGATGAAAAAGATATCGTAGTATCAGTATGTGCCAATTGTGGTAAGGAGGGTAGTGATGTCAACAATACATGTAACAAATGTAATATGGTTAAGTATTGCAATGCTGTATGTAAAAAGAAACACAAAAAGAAGCATAAGAAAGAATGCGAGGAACACGTTAGACTTGCTGCTGAAAGACGTGACGACAAGCTTAGACAAGTTACGGAAGAACTCGATGACATGCTATTCAAGCAACCTCCACGATATGAAGATTGTCCTATTTGTTTCCTACGAATACCAACTCTAAACTCGGGCTGGAGATATATGTCATGTTGTGGAAAAATTATTTGCAGTGGATGCTTTCACGCACCTGTTTATGACAATCAAGGCAATAAACTCGATAATGACAAACAAAACCAGTGTCCCTTTTGTAGAGTTGTGGCTCCTAAATCATACGAGGAGGCAATGAAAAGGGAAAGGAAACGTATGGAGGCCGGAGATCCTATTGCAATCTACAATCAGGGGTGTAACTATGCTGGAGGGTTACGCGGATACCCACAAGATTATACCAAGGCATTAGAATTATACGATCGGGCATCAAAACTTGATCATGCTGAGGCACATAGCACTATTGGTTATTGTCATATGCATGGTGTCGGAGTGGAAGTTAATACGCATATGGCCAGCCTTTACTACGAAATGGCAGCTATGATGGGTAGCGTATCGGCACGATACAATCTGGGTATTGAGGAAAAGATTAAGGGCAACATGAAAAGGGCAGTGAGGCACTTAATGATTGCAGTGGGGGGTGGACATTCTCAGTCTCTGAATCAAATCAATGAATTGTATAAAAATGGGCACGCAACAAAAGACGATTACATGAGGGCATTAAAATCATATCAAACATACTTGGGAGAGATTAAGAGTAGTCAGAGGGATAAAGCTGCTGCGGCTAATGAGGAGTATCGATACTATTAAGATCATCCAACGAGTTTTGAAAGGAACGTTTTGGCTGTTTTTATTTTACATTGACTAATCATCCCTGCCGCAACTTATGAGGATTACCGTTACTATTGGTGGATAACATAGGGAATAAACATTAATAACATTACTACTCTGCCTTCCTCCATCTTCAATTCTTAGTCCGTCACGGTACCACACAATTGATATTCGTATCACTAAAACTAATCTGTAAATTTTGTTAAATTGACATTAAAGGGGCTTTTGTATCTAATACCAATGATCTGCTCTTCAGCCTATTAGAAAGACCTAATGTATCGTGTGCTAGATAAGCTGTCATTTAGATTTTATGAGAGTTGAGAGTTGAGATTTTGAGATTGGTACCTACCTATGAGTTATGAGTTACAATATCGTACATATCGTACTGAGTTTGATTGTGTCGATTTTTCAATAGGTAGGTGATGTAAAAGCGATATATCATCCATGCGTTACTATTGCAGATTCGCCATCACCTTGTTCGTTTTAATATCTCGGGTAGTATCGTTTTCTATTACCCCGTCCGTAGTATCTCCAAGGAATAGTTTGCAATTGAATGCACATCTTGATGACACAATAACTTCAACTTCTTTTAAAAACAAACCACTTCGTAAAGTATCAGCAGTAATACTATCGCCATTAACTATAATATCAGCTACAATGCCAATTATACCGGCTACTGATCTAGCAAGAACATGCATAGGCATCTATCTAGGTAAGATCATAATGTTGAATCTTTTACTTTCGCAGATCTATCGATCGGCACTAACATCTTATATGATATATCATATTACATGTCTACTTGTTATTACAGCCCGACGTATATCAAATAGTGGATTAAGAAAAAGGTCACTCAATAAAGAAGGTGCATTTGCAGCATTTATAGTTGCTTCATTGTCATTGGCTACCTCATGGAGGAATGGTATTACATTACTTTCATTCTATTGGACATCATCTAAGTTGACAAGAGTTGGATCAAAGATTAAAGGAAAATTAGAAGAGGGTGTAACAGAAGGTGGAGAACGAGGAAGTTCACAAGTGTTCGCTTGTTCACTGATTGCAGTACTATGTGCATGTGTTCGGAGAGTATTGGTTGGAAAAGATGGTGCTTTACTAATCGGTAGAGATGTAGTATCTTCTTTGGCATCACCATCCGTGGCATTATTTGGAGATCAGTTAACACTTGCATATGTTGCCTTCTTTGCCTGTTGTGCTGGAGACACATGGGCATCCGAATTGGGTATTCTATCAAATAGTCTACCACGATTAATAACAAAGCCATGGAAAGGGGTGCCTCCGGGGACGAATGGTGGAATGTCACTTGTTGGAACAACAGCTAGTGCAGCGGGTGGGACCTTAATGGGGTTGATACATGGCTTATTCGTACCGGGAGGTATTGCCTCAATACTACCTTTTGTATCTTCACCAATAATACCATCACAATATGCAAGAGAAATAGCAGTTTTATCATTTGTTGGATTTATGGGTGGTCTGGGAGGCTCGTTGATAGATTCATTTCTAGGTGCTACCATTCAAGCGACTTATTATGACGACGAGACTAAAAGAATAGCCAAACGAGATTATGGATATGCAACTAAACAGATTAGTGGCTTTGGTTTCCTATCGAATGAAATGGTAAATGTTGTCTCAACTGCACTATCGGCTTTGATTGCAGCCTTACTTGCAAGGCCTATACTGAGTTGGATATGATAAGTAATACAAGTAACCTAAAGTTATCAAGTCAGGATAGAGAATGAAGTGCTTTAGTGCACAACATATCTTTAGTGGTATGTATTCTCTGCATAGATACAATGTTCCACATTATACACCTATCCTACCCCACTATTCATTCCATCCAGCCTCCAATGAAGATGAGAAATAGGTTAAAGCTCTTCGTTCCGAGATCCTACATAGATCCAACCATCGGCGACGGCCAGACGAAGATATGATATTGATGTTGAGTTCGCAATCTTCCACTCTCATAATAGAAGTTGTGTTGCAATTGCAATACATAGTAATTGGATAAATATTAATATTGATATAGCCATACACTACCTTCAGATAGAGCACATAACATACATCGCGGTCGGCGGCCTTTTTTTCTCATCATACTACATACCTTAAAAAATGGTGAAATCCACATTCCACCAACATCACCTGTTGTTCTTCACTGTTGTCATCATGCTATCATTAACAACAAGGAGGGCATTTGCCTCAAGTGCAGCAGCAAAACGTCTAACAGTCGATACTATTAATGATAATCTAAAAACAATGGAGTATGCCGTCCGTGGTAAAATTGCAATAGAAGCTGAACGAATTACGCAGGAACTTTCTACAGGCAAAAAGTTTGATGGATTTGATCATATCATCTTTACAAATATCGGTAACCCGCATGCAGTTCAACAAAAGTCAATTACATGGCCAAGACAAGTCATGTCATTATTGCAATTACCTGATGCTATTGGTATTGATCATCCCAATGTTAAATCAATGTTCCCACAGGATGCTATTGATAGGGCAAGGGAAATGAAAGCAGCAATGGGTGGATGCGGCGTAGGAGCATATACAACATCCAAAGGTGTTAGACAATGGCGTGAGGATGTAGCACACTTTATAGAACAACGAGATAATGCAGAAGCTGGTAGTATTGATATTGAGAATATATTTTTAACTGCAGGCGCTTCCGAGGCGATAACAATGTTAATGACGGCACTGATCAAAGACTCGAGTTGTGGTATAATGACACCAATACCTCAATATCCACTGTATAGTGCAACACTTGGATTGTTAGGCGGACATCAAGTTGGATATTACATTGATGAGAATAAAGGCTGGGGATTGAATATGGAAGAATTAGAACGATCAATTACAGACGCCAAAGCCAACGGAATCAATGTGGTAGCTCTAGTTCTGATAAATCCTGGAAATCCTACGGGAAGTGTTCTATCAAAGGATGAAGTGAAGGATATTGTATTGTTTTGTGCAAGAAATAACATTGTACTGCTGTCAGATGAAGTATATCAGGAGAATGTATATCGACAGGGAGATGAATTCTTCAGTTCAAGACGTGCTGCTGATGAATTGGGTTTGATTGAGAATGATGGTATTCAATTAGTTTCATTTCATTCTGTGTCAAAGGGTGTGTTTGGTGAATGCGGCCAACGAGGAGGTTACATGGAAATTGTAGGCATCGATAATGACGTTATTGATATCATATACAAACTTGCTGCAAGCAAATTATGTTCGAGTGTATCCGGTCAAGCAATGGTAAGCTTGATGGTTCGCGGACCTAATAAAGAAGATGTTTCATATGAATCTCATGAACAGGAAAAGAAGGCAATATTTGAAGGCTTGAAAGATCGTGCATCAGTATTGAGCAACGGTTTAAACAACATTCCTGGATTCTCATGCCAGTCTGCCACGGGATCAATGTATTGCTTTCCTAGTGTTGAGATGCCTCCTGGTGTGATTAAAGCAGCACAAGAGTCGGGCATGTCTCCTGATACAATCTACTCATTAGATTTATTGCAATCAACTGGTATTTGTGTGGTTCCAGCTTCGGGGTTCGGACAAAAAGAAGGACGAGCAGGCTTTAGAACTACATTTTTATCACCCGAGACAAAAGATGTAGTCAAGAGGATACAGAATCATTATGAGCAGTTTTGTTCAAAGTATGCCTAATTAATTGAGGATAATTAAACAGGGAGATAAGATAATCATTATCTTTAAGTATATCTCCACTACCGTCATCTAAGCCTTAGTATATGTAACATCGTAATAGCGAATGTCAACGGGTCTTCCTTTACTTATGCTCCACTTCTGAAATGCTATCTGATCGGTTTGACTTGGTACTAGGAATGTTGCAGTTCTTTGCCTACATTCAATCTTATCTTTATTCACCACGTTGTAGATTGAGATTGTCTCGATTTCCTTTACTGATAATGGTGGAATCTGTGCATTTGGATTGCCTCTTTGGGAAGGTGTTACAACCTGTCTAACGTACTCACTGCATACAAACTTATCAGGTGACGTTATTGCTTCAGCTTTTCTTTTTATTGCAAGGATATCAACTGATATCAGATTATCGGTGCCGCTATTGCTCGGTGGAGCCAATAGACAAGAGTAACGATTGGGTGTAGCAACGGGAGTGTCAATAACTGAGTAATCGCCCATGGCCGCTTTTGCAATCTCTTTGGCGTTATACTCTCTGTCGGCAATTACATTCTCATCCTGTCCATTGATAAATCTTGCTTTATAAACCAAATCATTGTGATCTTTAATCTCTGATTGGACTGCATTGTTGTATCCCGACTCTCCCCCAGTGAATAATTGAAAACTTTTATATGTTCATTTGATTGTGGTTGATTGTTAGAGAACCAGATCTACAGTACAATAAATGCAATAGTATCACGATAATGCTTACCCGCAAGGTGCTATAATATCAGCAGTCTTTGATAGTACATTCCAACTCCCTTGAAATGATGGTGGATAGAATATATCAGATGTTTCTAGACCATATGATGGAGCAGCTAATGAGTTTTCTACGGATCGTTCTTCTAGTGAGTTTTGCAATTGAGTAATTATATCTTCTTCGGCATTTGCAGATTGTGGAATCAGTGTGTATGAAGATAATACAGCTATTTGTGCTAATACTCTTCTTCTATCGCTTGATGATATATCATTTGATGATATATCATTGTAGTCCCCTTCCTTATTAGCCACATCATCAATATCAACTTTGATACTTCGAGTTGGTATCTTAATTTCATTCCGAGATTGAGCGCTGAAGGCCGCCGCTGTAGTTAATATTGCAAACGATATAATATACGATAGATATATCATTGTAAATGTACTATTTATATTAAAACACCGCCGTATCTCCATCTCTTCTTCACCATAGATGTGACGATGCATGATGACTACTGCAATACTCATAGACCGTTCGATCGCCTAAAAGATCGCTCATTTCACTCTCCCCCTTTACTGTCGACTCTCGACACCGATGATGTCATTATTATTTGCATTGCAATGAATATGGTAGGCAAACTAATGCTCCTTTATATCTCATCGGCCAGCATCCGTTATGCGATCGGTAGGAATGGTTCATGCATTGCATCGGCTTTCTTGTCTAATAATGCTCCATTAATAGTACCACCATTAGCGGTATCCTCGTCATCAATTTCACCCATCACCCAAACATCAAAACAATGGAGACAACTATCAATAAGTAGTAGTACTACAAGGTTCATGTCTACGGATGCACCTCCTGCTGAAGAAAAGACTGAGGAAGAAAAGGCTGCAATCAAGGCAGCTAGAGAGGAGAGAAAGTAAGTGTATAACAAGTGTGCATATCATATGCACAATTGCAAACATATGTTAGTTGCTCAATATATCCATCTCTACTATTATGTTCAGGGCTAAGAAGGAAGCAGAAAAGGCAGCAAAAGCTGCAAAGAAGGCAGCTAAAGCGGCAGCCGAAGAGGAAGCAAACCGTATTGATGAGGTAACATATCTCTCAGAATCGGAACAAGAATCATATCCTCCAATGGGTGATATGTCAATTGTAATGTCTCGAAGTCGATCGGGTAGGAACTTTGTCAATGTAAATGATATTGGTGGTTCTTCAGAAAGTGATGGTGTAAAGTATGGACCAGAATCAAAGGTATGGTTACGTGGACGTCTCAATTCAATCCGTGTCAAGGGAGGTTCGTGTTTCCTAGTATTACGTCAAAATTCATTCGATACGATACAAGCATGTTACTTCAAGGATAAAGAAAATCCAGAACAATCAGCCAAAATGATCAAGTATTTAAAAACATTAACTACTGAAAGTATGATAGATTTAGAAGGTACGGTATCACCTGCCGAAGTACGCAGTTGTTCAATCCAAGATGCTGAATTGGTTATTAATCGGATACATTCTGTATCAAATGCGGATGCCATGCTCCCCTTCTTAGTTGAGGATGCTGCAAGAAGTGAGAAGGAAGTGGAGGAAAGTCAGGGTACTGAACGTCCATTTCCTCGTCTTGGACAGGAGTTGCGTTTAGATAATCGTTGGTTGGATCTGCGTGCTCCTGCTAATAATGCAATTATGCGTATCCAATCGGCAGTTTGTCAACTCTTCCGTGAATCATTATACTCCCAGGGATTTGTGGAGATTCATACACCCAAACTTATTGCCGGTGAGAGTGAGAGTGGAGCAGGTGTGTTTACTACCGATTACTTTGGTACGACGGCATGTCTTGCCCAATCTCCACAACTGTACAAGCAGATGGCTATTTCTTCTGATATTGATCGTGTGTTTGAGATCGGACCGGTCTTTCGTGCTGAGAATTCCAATACTCGTCGACACTTGTGTGAATTTACTGGGTTAGATCTTGAAATGGCAATTAATGAGCATTACATGGAGACGTTGGAGGTGGTGCATAAGATGTTCAAGCACATCTTTGAGAATCTAGAGACACGATGGGCACGTGAATTGGAAGTTATTAGAACTCAATATGAATCTGAACCAGTAACATTTACTGACGAACCATGTGTACTACACTGGCCAGAGGCTATGGATATCCTTCGTGATAAGGGCTTTGATATGGGAGATGGTCTGGGTGATTTAACTGGTGCTCAAGAACTAGCATTAGGAGCTGCTGTTAAAGAAAAGTATGGAACGGACTTCTTCATGCTTGACAAGTACCCGTCAAACATCCGACCATTCTACACTATGCCAGATCCTGAAGATGATAATTTCTCGAACTCATATGATATGTTCATCCGTGGACAAGAGATTTGTTCAGGTGCCCAACGATGCCATGATCCTGAATTGGTTACCAAGATTATCGAGACTAAGGGGATTGAGATTGGTGATGGATTAAAGACATATATTGAATCATTTAGACATGGTGTTAGTCCTCATGCGGGTGCTGGAATTGGATTAGAAAGAGTGGTATTCTTATATCTCGGTCTTGACAATGTTAGAAAAGCGTCAATGTTCCCACGTGATCCTAATAGATGTAGTCCTTAAGGAAGGAAGAAATAAATGGTGAGCTACATGTTCATTGTAGTGAAAGTTTGTGCACATGATGTGATCAAGGTTAAAGTACTAAATTTACTTTTATCTTATGCTCTTCCTCTTCTTGTCTTTTTGTCTTTATTGAAATCCACGTCCCCCATATTACTATATCTTTAATGATCCTTACTATTACAAGAACAACTTCTCCTCACTACGAAATTATGATGACAGTATATCCTTCATCACTTTAATCACTTAACTTTATTAATCTACTTGAACCGCATCCTCTTGGCTGGAGGAGAGGGGCAGGCATGTATCTTTGGTACAAAACAGAAAGTTTTAGAACATCGTTTTAGGGACGGCTTTACTTCTTTTTTCTCTCGGTCATCACCAAAGATATCCTCCTCATCTTCATCTTCAAACATACCGTCTCTTTCTGAAGCTGAAACTGACAAACTACTAATACTACTAGCATCACAGAAATTACTCGTCATGGCACTGTTTAGTTTCATATATGATATTTTATCCAGCAAATCACCGAGTTCCAATGGACGGATGGTATTGGTATGAACATCTCCGATTTGTGTCGGAGTCGGACACGGACGAGGAGTTACTGCAGTTGCAATAGTAGTATCCAATGACTTCTCCTGTCGTGGAGGGGTAGTACAAGTGTTTATTGTTAATAACGACATCGTGGATAGAGGTATGCAGTGGATATAAAGGTAGTAGTTGTAGTATTTATGGCAGTGAATTATGGAGTGAAAAAAGAAATCCTCACCAGCACAAGTTAAGGCTAAATTGCACTCGGGTAGCTTCTCAATAATCGATAGAAGTCACTGATGAGACAGTTCTGACGTGTGAATAACGAACGACTACGACAACTTCTCAAAACGACACCAATACAGGTACAATGATTCTTTGTTGGGGATGGGGATTTAGTCGATTGGCGTCTAACTCTCTCATAAATAAGGCTGTAATCATTGCAACATACCAACCACACATTACATCTCTCCAACACTATCGACGAGAACAAGACCTCTACTATCAATGTATACATCTACTTCGACAAACATCATGCCTTCACCAACATCATCGCCGCCCACTACTACTACTACTAAACAAGAGGTATCTCAATCTCCATTCGATTCATTTGACTTTGATGATGAGCTACCGGGTATTATCGATTACGATCGTCATGGACATGCTTCATCTGCAATCATATCCGTATCCAGTAGTAGTAATAGCAGTGTCAGTAGTGATGTACTACAGCAGCAGCAGACATTGGTATCCTCTCCATTCATGCTCGGCGATTACACTGAGAAGGAGCACTTTTTACCATCCACTAGTATCCTACGGAATGAAGTGCTAGAGTTGTATCTATGTAAAGATGTCGACGGAGATGTACCAATGAATAATGGTAAACAACAACGGTTTGCATTCCGTTGTATCCATTGCAAGAATGCGACCAACCGAGCGGACATGGCAGAAATTCATCCAAAGGTATGTTAAGTGTGTTAGTGCATATCATGTGTTAGTTGATTCATCATATGCATAAGATATGCTGCATAGATATTTATCTAATACGAATTCTATACTCTTTAACCGTTGTATTGTTTGGCTTATCTCCTACTCATGGCATGGCAGGTAAGAGACAAATTGTTTTGTTTGTTTGTTGTTTTGTTGAGGTATCTTTTTCTGCCTCTTTTGTACAATGCAATTCGTATGTATTATCTGTATCGACATATAGTATCTAACTTGTCTATCTCTTATATTTATATCTATTTGTATTGTTATGGGATTATTTATCTCTATCAGGTAAGAAGTGCATTACATATTAGAGGTATCCCCTCCACATAATATTATGTGTGTATGAACTATATATTATGTGCCTCATCCATTATATATAGAGCGGTGTTTGTATTGTATTCACATCTCGTATAATCTCTAATTAACTTTTATCTTTTATTTATCCCATTTTCATCATTCGTGTGGGGTATTGTTTCTATTCTACAATATCAGGTAAGAGGTGCATTATTTATTGAATATGAATTTGTTGAGGTATCTTTTATACTTCCCTCTCACATATTGCTATCAATCTCCCTCTTCCTCCTCTTTATTCATATACTTTAGTCTCTACTAGAAATACGAGAGACCTTCCTCATCTTCCAACTAACTCACATTCCAAAGTGCACGTTCATACCAAATTGTATCCGTGAAAATTATGACAAATACACGTCACATGATTATGATGTGAAACATTATGAAAAGTACAGGGGGTGTGGAGAGAAAGATTTTTGCCCATTGGTATGGAAGACCTCTGCCATTCGTCGAGGATTACGAGATGCATGTAGTGGTGAGGCAGGTATCGTTTACCATCCCAAGCTAGGGATTGACCGTCCAGACCAAAATAGTGATAAGGAAGATGGAGATGATGTATCCGTGATTGGGGATGAGGAAGAAATAGAACAGACAATATTTGATTTGATGAAAGAACTACACGAAGATACATTCGCACCTATTGTGAAAGTGGACAATCAACATGATGATACCTATGAGATTGTTAGTATGAAGACATCACCGGATGTTGATATGGAAGATATGGCCGTGACTCCGAACAAAGAAAATCTAGTAAGTGAGGATTCAGTTGAATCCACTGTTCGACAGGAAAAGTCAAACTATGTAGTGGAAGAAGAAGATCACCCAAACGGTCCTAGGAAGAAGCAAAAGTTTGACAATGAAGTTTCGGATGTGGACTCGGTAAGTCTTGTGGTAATGTCTATCTTTGCTTTATTATCATGAGTTACTATAATAGCTCATCACTGACCATATCTACTTTGCAGCTCAAACAAGATGAACAGGAGCTAAGCCCTCGTGTCACTTCAAAAAGAGAGACTGAAGTATCTGACAAGTTGAAAACCTTGTTCTGTAACTGTTATAGCGTTGAGATGGTCGAGTTGAAGAACACAAAGTCTCCCACGGCAACATCTATCTACAATGGTGTATACAGGGACTTCAGTAATAAGAGAAGTACTGTATTTGACAGTAGATTTCTCGATATTCGATTGGGCCGCTTCATCCTCGAGACAGATGCAGCTCTGGTATATGATTCTGCCATTAGAGCTCAGGCATTGAAAAAGCATTACGAGAAGATTAACTTTGCCACTGAAAAGGATTACTTGCAGGCACGTGAGGAGGAGATGAAGAATAGAGACAAGGGTACTGATCTGGGGCTAACATTGGGTATCATGATCGAATCTGTTAAAGGTTTCCGAGAACAACTAGCATCCAAACAAGAGAAACCTTCGGCTCGCATCTCTTCACTGAGCGAGGATACAAAGACAAACATGGTGGTGGAACAAGAAGATGCTCCTTTGGTTGTTTCGGGTAATCCAACCGATCGTCAACTTCGTCCTAGGAAGAAGCAAAAGCGAGAAAATGGAGCTTCAGTTGTGGACTCGGTGAGTACTTATGGCAATTCTATTCATTAGCATGAGTTACTTTATAGCTCATTGCTTATCATAAATCTACTTCAACTTTCCAGTCTACAGCTTTCCAAGAGCAACCTAAGCAAGAGGAATCGGAACCAG
>Ga0075439_13996_pt1 | contig 20895 bp, 14 predicted proteins | sample MintriSingleCell_FD_74264 | JGI IMG/M metagenome (GOLD analysis project Ga0075439, IMG submission 74264) | Marine eukaryotic communities from Monterey Bay, USA to study complex ecological interactions - Minidiscus trioculatus JGI Plate_4_G5... | ecosystem: Environmental > Aquatic > Marine >... | reverse complement strand
TCAAATTTCGCCAAGCTAGAAGTGAATTTTGACTTCTAAAGGTATCTAAGGTTATCATTTTACATAAAATACCTTTCAAAATAAAAAGTTTTTGCCATTGCAAATCAATACAACTATAATACACAATGATCTATACAGTGTAATATGGCTTAAATATATATGTAGAATAAATATGTGGAGGATGATCATTGCAATAATGAAGTTGCAATTTCACATATTGGTGGTCCCATAACAGTAACTTTATTGCAATAATACTAGTTCCTACGTACAATATTATTGCAAATGGATATCACCAATCGATTCAGCGGCTAATTTTGGTTTAGATAGGCCTTGTCCAACTTTTTTCTCACAATTTTAGGCCAGCAAATATTGGGGGCCATTGTATTGCAATTTTGGTTTGAGGTTTGGGGCATTTCATTCGGTATCCTGACAAATTTTTGACTGGGAGGATAAGCGCTCATGCAGATGTTTTTTTGCAAAGCAAGACATTCTAAATCTATTTCCAGAGCTACTACAACCAAAATAACTAAATGAAGCATATGATATGAATAAGAAATACGATAGTGTATTATCATCATATCTACAGCTAGGTTGTCATTTGTTTGTTAGATTGGTGGTGGTCTTGTGATTTGCAATAAGGCCGGTTCATTAAAATCTACTTTTCCCGGGGTGAACCAACCTTATTAGGATAAGAAGAGGTAAATAATGTAGTGATAAGTAGGTGGAGTAAAGAAGCTTGCGTGATAAACTTGTGTATTGATAGAAAGAATTGATTGTTAGATATATCCATATATAGTGTAGGTTGACCATAATTTGAAAGCGGCAAACAATACTTGCCCGGAGGTATAGAAGGAAAGAAGTGTTTTGAATTTGAAGTGCACCTAAAGTTGTATAGTTGCAGTTGACAACGGCAAACAAAGGCGAGAAAGACGGAAAAAGTGTTTATGAAGGTACACCTCTTGTTATTTGCAACTACATACAATAATATTATGAAGAGAGCTAATAATGGTGTTGCAAAACAATCTACGCTAGTTGGTATGTGGGGAAAGAAGAAGAGTAAAGAATCAGATGATATCGCGATTGATACTGTATCGAACTATTGCAAAAAGAAACATAACCCACAATGGGAAAATGTTAGCTTAGCAAATGGTCCAATGTTACTACTACACAAACATATCGGAGGCAGTACATCCTCAGAACGGAGAGACACAAGAGAATTACTAGCATCTTTGCCATACTGGAATGATAATGTTACATTTCAAATCTTTGGTAAGGAATGTAAAATGAGGCGAAGAATATCTCAGTTTTCAACAGATGGTAAGATTGAGTACTCATACAGCGGTTTGAAGGATATAGCTGCACCAAATTTTCCTGATGTATTGTATAAATTGAAGTGTGAAGTAGAGAGTTTGATAATTGATTACATTTTGGAGATTACAACAGACGACGGATCAAAAGTCAATACAAAGAACCCAAACATACCTCCTGAGTTTATTGACCTTGCAAAGACTATCAAGAATGGTAAAGGAGATGAAAAGGGAGAAATATACAACTATTGTCTGCTCAATCATTATAGAAACGGTGAAGAATACATGGGATATCACGCGGATGATGAAGCATCTATGCAACAAAGCATCCCAATTGCTTCAGTATCATTGGGGATAACCAGAAGCTTTGATATACGCCCAAGAAAAAAGGATTGTGATGGAAAGAGAAAGCGAGTTGCAAGATTGCCCCTTAATGATGGCGATTTGTTACTCATGTTTGAACCTATGCAACAACATTATGAACATGGCATCCCTGTTATGAAGAAAGTAGTTGGAGATAGAATCAACCTAACCTTTCGAAGGATAATAACTTAATCACTTGTCTTTATATAAATATTATTAGCTAGCTGGTATACATTTACAAACATATATACATACACATGTATTGCATAGTGTAACATAAAACCATCACACACACATCCAAATGCACTCAGATGAAACATATATATCACTTCCATATACAAAAGACCGTCGCGGCCTAGACAAACGAGAAACCATTGCCCTTCTCTTGTTGTGTTCTCTTTTTATACTCAATTCGTCGACTGAACTCTTCCATCATTTTGGCATATTGTTGTTGATCAATTACTCTCTTCTCATTTGCCCAATTCAACAGCTTTGTTACTTCAGTCTCCACACCACCACTGTCTTCGGGTGATCTATGCAACATTGTAGCCCTATCCGGCTTACGAACTATCTGCAGTGTAGAAGGATTTTGACGCCAAGGCTCACCATCAATCTGAACAGCAATCTTCTTCTTAAGAGTGATAGTAGCCGCTCGACATTGACACAAAAGTTGAGCATTACTCAATCCTACACGGATTTGACCCAAGTGGAATGTACCACGAATACTCACAACATCTAACAATCCATCTTGACAGCTACTGGGCAAGTCACAGGCGGTTAGATTTGAAGTATCCAGATCAGCTAGATCTTCAATACTATCATTCCTAATCAGTCCATTGCCACTAGCTTGTAGGAAATCACCATCACTATATCTTCTCACTCGTTTGTGTTTTGGTTTAAGCCCCTTTGCCCACATGTGTACACCACCAGAATAGGAATCGATATTGAGGAAGATTATACCCTGAGAGTCGGCAGGCAATGGAATCTCAACACCATCTGCAACCAGTGTAATCTGTTCAGATAGATTAGCACAAGATGATTTGATCGCCTCTTCACCTCCAGCAATAGCATACCATGTCTTATTGAAGAATCGTGAGAAGAAGAGTTTTGGCTTACTCTCTCGTAAGTTGTGTACCTGTAATGCAGCTTGTGCATCGACACCAACTCCAAGATAGTTCATGAATGACTTGACTTCCTTCTTCTGTTTACCCTTCTTGGTTGTAGATGTCATATCAAGCTCCCATAAATCAAGCATTGAAATGTAGGCATCGGATATTTGACGCAGTATTAAGAGTAAACTTTCATTGTTGTAGCCTCCGCCCCAGCCGTGTATACGAGCTAAATCATTCCCAGTGCCGAGTGGCAGGATACCAATGGGTGGCCAACGTTTCATATTCATCTTCTCAAGGGCAGAGATTACCCAACTCACAGTACCATCCCCTCCACATATCAATAGTTGGAATCTACTAAGCACTGAGAATGGTTTCAATATCTTCTCGGGTCCACCATTTGCCAAATCCCATACTTGGATAGGATTGAGAAGCTGTCGAAATTGTGTTATCAATAGATTACCCTGCTGTGGTCCTGACCTAGTATTTACAAATACCAACAGTGGCATGCAAGACGAAGGTAGAAATTCATCGCCAAGTATATACCCACTGGCATCGGGAATAGGTACAGCTCGGCTCATATCACGGAGTTGTCGGCTTGAATTGGCAGTATCGAAAAAGTTCAAATTGGATGTGTCATTTAAATCACCCAATTCAGGATTACTATTAGTCTTGGGATTTAACTTGCTATATAGCTTGGGTGATGGCATTGGAGATATCGTCTCTGGTGGTTGTTGAACTAATCCAGGCTGTGATGAAGGTTGGGGCTGTACTTCATTTGTTTTCAAGGACGGTATAATGATTGGTGCCAGATCAACAGACTTTCGATAGTTATCAAGTGCATCCTTCTTCTTCTGTTTGTTATTATACACTTGTTTTGGAAGTGGTGATACATTGACTGTATTTTTAGGTGATTTGGCCACAGAGGATGGTATGTCAAATGATCTTGCGGTGGCTGATCGTTCAGTTTCAGGAGGATGTTCCAATCCCGATGCCGACATGAAGGAAGATTGTGTTGCATCATCATTAAGATGATCCGATGCTGTGTTGAACCGAGGTCGTACTGATTGAGGAACATTCATCAAATTATTATCATTCTCATCATCAACTCCTTCCTCTGGCGTAGTAGGTTTGGGTGAGTATGAATGAGATAAATTCGGTACCGACTGTAATGGAGGGGCATTCATATCCTTATTCTTGGCAATAATCTTACGATTGCTCGCCACGGGCGTGACACCCTCGGGCAAAGTTGTTGATGATAAATTAGTTGGTGTTTTGAATAATAATCGTTTACCAACACTCCCCCAAGTAGCCACACTACCATCATCTTCATCATCAGTATCATCATCTTCATCGACTGACAATCCACGCTGCTTACGTATACGATAACGGAATATCTGCATCAACCGTGTTGAGAATCGTGCTGTACTTTCCTTATTTAATAACTTTGCACATATCCCATACACTACATTATAGAAATTTCGTATCCAAGACATTAACTTCTTCCATTTTGATTCATCTAATAATAAATTTTCGAGTAATGTATGTTCGATTTGTTGTCTCATATTGTAATTTGGTTGTTGAAATTCAACTAATTTACATGTCGGGGGTAAGACTAATCGTCTATATTCGGCAAAACGTATCTGTGTTTGCCATGCCTTTTGAAATCGATCATGATCTGTTTCAAGCTTTGGATAGCCAAAGTCTTCGTATGTAAATGATTGTTGTTCCCTGTTATTGATATCATCAGTGTGAGTAGTAGTACCAGATGGAGAATTACTACCCTGTGCGGTGGTATATCGTTGTTTCAAATGTGACGGAGAACTTAATAAATTCCCATCCGATGTAGATGGATGCATCATTTTATGTTGTGTAGCTTTTAATGATTCTTTTGATAATGGTCGAAAGAAGGAACGTAGTGGTGTACCCAGGGAACTTCGTTTCAGTCCTCCTGTGGCACGGATGGTTTTATCCATATCATATGAGCTATTTTGGGGATTATTTCTTGATTGGCGTAATAAATCATCCATTTGTTGATGTGTATCAATATTATTATTCCGTGCATGTTGTTGTTCCCTACCCTGTTTTAATTCATACCATAATAATTTCAAATCAGCAATACTTCGTACAGTTCTCACTTGCTGTAATGTATTCACCCATAATTCATAAGCACCCCATCTTGAAGTATTATTCCTTCTCCTTCTAGTCCAAGGCGTAGCCAAAATCAAGTATGATATGATAAGAAGTGTTACAGTTACTAATATTTCCTCATAGCTATAAGATGACAGTTTATCTTCTTCAGGGTATTGAATTGGTGTTTGTTTATCGTTATTTTCGGGATCTTTCCCTATTATACGAAATATGGCACGTAGTAGACCCATAATTACTGTTTAATTTGTATTATATCATGTTAAATAGGAAGTGAGGCGTCACTGACATATACCGTATACTTCTATTCTGTTGTTTTTTATCCATTAGGCTAGTTCTTAAAGATACTAAGAACCTACCTTCGCTTTCAGTCGTTTTTTACAAAGATCTGCGCCATGAAGCAAAGCGAGTCCTTACTAAGGTCTAAGTAGTGCACCACTATACCGCTATCCTTTACTCATCCCACTGCCGACAAATCATTAATAATCAACTGTTATTTACAGATAAAAATATTCATCCAAGTCCATTCATCATATCCATAGGTTATGAGCCATCGTTCCATCTCCATCCAATCATGAATAATAACATCTCAACAAATCATCAACTCGATAGTAGCAGGCAAAAAAGAAGAGGAGATAATTCTAGTAATAATAATACCAATGAACACAATTCATCATCTGGACAACGGCGGGGTAATGCTACTAATAATGATGGCAGTATTTCTAATCCCCAACAACCTCCTCAACAATCAACAACAACAACATCTTCTATTAACCATGGTCAGCTCGACTCAACAAATCAACAATCTCTACCAGCTGAATCACATGAGGAGTATAAAAAGCGTATATGTGTGCCGCAAATACGAACTCATATGTGTTTTTTCTCGTCCGCAGGTAATATACACCAACAATCAGCTATTGATAGAAATAAAGAATTATGTAGAAACAACTTTGTTGAATTATTAGATAATGGGGGTGCACAATTACCGATCTCCCGTGGTTCATCGTACACGGGGTGGTGGTCAATTATATCTCAAAAGAAAACCAGGTACAGACTTTGTTGACCCAAACAACACTAAGTTTGGATCATTTACAATTACTGCTGCAGAGAAGAATAAATTATACGCAAAGAAGGAGGAGGAAGGTTCATTTGAATTATTGGGTATTATGGATGTTGAGAGTCAATCATTAGATAATGCAAGGTTACAGCGAGCACGTCTCAGTGTTAGAAATGAGAAAATGTGTAGCATTGAATTGGGAGCTCTACGTAACATGACAATAAGAGATGCTGTTGAAATGGAACGGAAAGAGGGTTCATTTGATGTACAGTTACAACGATATTCACTGTCTCATAGTGCTGAGGAATGCCCAGATTTCGGGGGTGCAGCACATGTTAGTGGAGCAGCACTGCGTGTAGATCTTGGTGATATGGAAACAGGTGCAACTACTGAGTCTGAGAGGAGAAGTATCATCAATCCTAATCTACGTCAACATCCTCACGAACATCTTGACGGTAATATTGGATCAGTATTACACGGAGGTCGTCGTGTACAACGTGAAAAGAGAGCATATATTCGTAGTTTACCACCCGTCCAGCAAGAATCAATTCGTCGTGACGAGGTGCAACCTATAGCATGTTCGAGTTGGAGTCCTGATCTCCCATTCCCAGAACTTGCTCTGACTTTTATCTTGATGGGTTGTATACTACATCAAAAGAATAGTGATAATGTATTACACGACCTTGGCCACCAAGTTACTGGCAGATCATGGGGAGATGCATTTGGCTCTAGTCATCCCATCTCAAGAGCACGTGCAAAGTTGGAGGAGAAGAAATCAATCTACGACGGTACACTATTTGATGACGATGCACGATTGCAAGCCATAACCGTTATCATCTTATTCATTGAATATATTGTGGAACACGGTGGTTGGTTATACATGGATACAAATGAAGAAGCATTAAAAGTACTTGGTGGTATCTCTATGGTTGAATTCATTATTGATCTCTATAGAGGTACAGATCATCCATGGACGGTTGAGTGGGAGTTTACATTTGGTGATACTATGCTGACAATGAATAAGGGTGATGGAAAGATTAGAAAGATTGATGTACACCGTCCACCATGTTGGCAAGGATCTTCAGCACCTGATGTTGATTTGAACATACATGCACCAAGTATGTGGAAATGTGCATTATCCAACTACTTCCGCTGCAGTCTCACTGGGACGGTGAAAACTTCATATGCAACAATTGATGAAGCCATTGGAAGTGAAGATGCCATCTTGGAAGAGAAGGTGATGGGGAACATCCTAATGGCAGCTCATCACTTCCTCTGGCTTGCTATGAATGCTCATTATTGTCTCATGGCCGCATCTGCTATATCCAAGAACTTGTTGGAGACGGAGCGTAATCAAAGTTTCATAACCCATCTGCTGGTGGTGTTTTGATGTGCTGCGAGTCTGATCTATTAGGTAGGAAGCAACGTGCAAAGGATTTACGTGATAAGAAACGAGATGAGAATCCATTACGTAAGTGGACTGAGGCAGAGGATAAGATTATCATCGAGGCCCAGAAGAAGCTGGGCAACAAGTGGGTAGAAATTTCAGAGCTCTTGGACAAGAGAACAAACGAAGATGTAAGAAATAGGTGGTTGGATGCTTTGGACCCCGAAGCTAAGGAGCAACGTGCTAAGATTACTAAGGAGCAACGTGAAAAGAAGCGAGATGAGAATCCATTACGTAAATGGACTGAGGCGGAGGATAGCATTATCATCGAGAACCAGAAGAAGTTGGGGAACAAGTGGGTAGAAATTGCTAAACTCTTGAACAAGAGATCAAATAATGATGTATCCAGTCGGTGGTATTCTGCGTTGGATTCTTCTTCGAAGCAAGGAATGAAGCGAAAGAGAAACCAAGAATTGGATGGTTTCCTGAGTGAGCCCAGGCTAAGCCTACCAAGTCGGGCAGCGGTGGTAGTAAGACCAGTATTACAATTCCAGCAAGAAACAAGACCAAAGATGAAATGGAAATTGAAAAACAGCCAAAGGAGAAGCATCTAATGGAGATGTGGAGTATGACTCGTCGAGAGATTAGTAAACTTCGTAAGGATTTAAAGAATGAGGAGGATGCCGATGCTATTGCCGATATGGAACAAGATCTGCGTCAACTGAGAAAGAGAAAGGCGGAGTATGCTAATCAGTTGGGAATGAATGAGAATGTATAGATGATGAGAGAAGTGTCCACGGTCTAATTAACTCTCTAACGTGATAATTGTTTCACTATGAATGAGTTTTATCGTTTGGTTCTTTCCTATACGAAAAATGAAGTCACAGAAATATCACATGTGATCAACAGAAACCATCACGCGTGAGGGCACTACAAAGATATCGAAATCTGAATTCACAGCCCCACAATTTTACTATCTAATCTTCTTATTATTATCCTCTCAATATAAAGATGAAGTTTGGATTATTCGCCCTTGCCCTTGTGGCACCTGCTACTGCTGATGTTTACTTCAAGGAGCAATTTAATGATGATGTAAGTTTTGATATGATTCAACTTTGAAGGTCGACACACAGCCAATGAAATTTTGGGGCTTATTGCAATAAATTTATGACGTGTAAATTAGATATGGCGAAGGATAGGGGGTAGGATATGGATAGTACACCAACATTGAATGGTTAATAACTGTGTCTATTTTCGGTGGATAGAGAAGTCAATATCTAACTTATTGCAATGATAAAGGGCAGGCACTATTTTCTATTTTAATATCTTTTTTTTTACATCGCATTGTTTTTAACCAACAATTATCATACTATATATCATCTCAGGGCTGGGAGAAACGATGGACCGTATCATCAGACTGGAAATCTAAAGATGAATTAGGTAAATGGGGTCATACCGCAGGAGAATGGTACGGTGATGCTGATGATAAGGGTATTCAAACCTCTGATGATGCCAAATTCTACGGCCTATCCGCTCCCATGTCCAAAACATTCAAGTCTGGTAAGAAGGATTTAGTCATCCAATACTCTGTCAAGCATGAACAGAAAATTGATTGTGGCGGAGCCTACATAAAGTTATTACCCGGTGGAAAGAAGTTTGAATCAACCAAGTTTGGTGGTGATACTCCCTATTCTGTTATGTTTGGTCCTGATATCTGTGGATCATCTAACAAACGTACTCATGTTATTTTACATTATGATAAGAAGGATGATAATCTTCTTATTAAGAAGAATGTTGGTACCGAGGATGATCAGGTATCACACTTGTACACACTTGTCTTGCGTCCTGATAATACCTTTGAGGTATTCGTGGATAATAAGTCAGTACGTGCAGGTAAGCTTGAGGATGAATTTGATTTCCTACCCGCTAAGGAGATTAAGGATCCTGACCAATCAAAGCCTGAGGATTGGGTTGATGAGAAGAAGATTGCCGATCCCGAGGATAAGAAGCCAGATGGGTATGATGATATTCCCATGGAAATTCCTGATCCCGATGCATCAAAGCCTGATGATTGGGATGACGAGGATGATGGTGAGTGGGAAGCACCCATGATAGATAATCCGGATTACAATGGTCCTTGGAGTCCAAAGATGATTGACAATCCCGATTATAAGGGCGCTTGGGAACACCCAATGATAGCCAACCCCGAATACGAATATGACGATAACATGTATGCTGTATGTAAGGATGGATGTACGCATGTTGGTTTTGAATTATGGCAAGTCAAATCTGGAACGATCTTTGATGATATCATTGTTACTGATAGTTTAGAGGAGGCACAGAAGTTTGCCGAGGAAACATTCTTCAAGAAGAAGGACGGCGAGAAGGAAATGTTCGATGAACACCAAAAGAAGGAAAAGGAAAGGGAGGAAGCCGAAAGAGCAGCCATGGAAGATGAGGATGATATGGACGGTATGGGTGGCATGGGTGGTATGGGAATGGATGATTTTGACATGGACGACATGGATATGGGAGATGAGTTTTAAGCTTAGACTAGATTTCAGTGAATGTTGTTAGTGTTTGGGTATACAAACTCGGAATCTTTGTGTCTGTTTTAGGTTGATGTGGGATAATTTTGTTTGTGTAGGTGTATTCCCATCATACATGTTGTTTAGAATGGACGATTAGGCATTGATAATCGTATCAATAAGGTTGACATTCATTTTGAGCATGTATATCATATTATGTAGTCTAGGTTCTTAGCGGATCTTTTTCGAGAATATTTGAGTACTTATGAAACATAGACTCCAAGACCCATGATATAAGTTTGCCACGCATACCCAAGTTTAAAGAGAATACATACTTCGGCACCACATACGTATGAAAGGATACCCTCCCACGTATCCACTCGACAATAACTATATTCTTGTGTATCCATATGTATATCATAAGGAATATGGAATAGAATTCCCCCACATCAAAATCATTTGCTTTTTAGACTTATTTGAGATGTGAGTTTTCTCCAGCTAGTCAAACAATCTCTGTATTGCAGTATTCCTATGTTCACCATCCTCCAACTGCTCAATAACCCCCCTGCAACTTTATGTAACTCCGTACATATATTAAAACTATATCTTTCCATATCACACAATTCCCCGGAGTATCATACTCTTCAATCTCCTCTCCAATCATCATATTAAATTGAAAACTCAATTAAATACTCCTTACCCCATTCAATCTTTGCCCAAACGCGTTCATAAACAAACATAAGACCAGTCTTGAAAATAGCATCCGATCCTGCAATCTTCGATGCCATACTTAAATTCTTGGCAATTAAGTAAGACATTGTTAACGTATTCGCAATGGCAAATAAACGCCATAATAATGCCTTGGCTAAGCTACGTCCGATATCATCCGCTCCTGACTTACGACCTGCCTGACTTTTATTCATAAGACGTTCACCAATAAACATGGTGGCTGCCTTGGAGAAGAAGTCAGATCCGACAATTGATAATGCAGTAGAGATTGATCCAGAGAAACGTAATGACGTAAAGAATGTAACACTACCCGCAATGACACGCCACATCATGGACTTAACTAATGATCGGGCTGTAGTTTCTGAAAAGCTCGGAGTCTCGTCTTCATTAATATCTGTACCCTGTAAATAACGTTGTTTGGTAGCCTGGAACTTCTCCAATTCAGCCTTGGCGGTTTCAACCTTTGTCATATACTTTGCTTGTTCTTTTTCATACTTTGATATCTTTTGATCAATTTGTTTCATCATGGCATTAGTTGCCTTGTCTGTATCGCTAATGGAGGTAGCAACACGAAGCAATGAGCCTTGATTTCTTAAATTCTTTGGCATTATTGCAGATGAGTGTGGTAGATATGATTCAGCTTGGCGTGATAGTGAGACTGGTCGATTGTAGGAAGAGGAAGTCTGTTGGAAGGCATTGGCAACTCCGCTAAAAGCGTAGACAACCGCCACAAGGATGGGAGCATAAATCATGGTAGAATATTGATTGTATATTATCGTCGCCACTGCTGTATATATGTACTAATTCTAATAATGAATAAACAACCTATATCCAGAGCAATGACATAGCAAACAACTTCTTGAATTTATTTATGTGGTGCAATCTGCAGCAGCAAAAACCTCTTGGGAAGGCGAAAATTAGCGATAGAACGGTCATTAGTCCATATCACTAATGCTACTTAGAGGTCTGATTTCCCAGGGATATGCTCTCTACATAAACCCTCAGCCCTCAACTCAGTGCAATAGTTAAACTACACCCATCATTTATTAATATTTATCATCTAGTTCATCTATATTTGCAGCTTGGTCGACACATTGAGATTTGCAACAATCATATCTTCTTAGTCACAAGTGGCAACAATTGATCTTTATTACTACCATAAACATACTATTAGTCCTCCCTGCCAACCTTTTTAATTTTGCAACTGGTATTTACCATAACAAAAGTAATACTACTATTTCACTGATTGCAAAATCAAATCATAGTTATCTTAGTCTTTTATCAACACATTGTAACATATAGTTATAGTCTCTTGTCATCCAACAACATCACATTGCAAGTATAAAACATTAAAGCATGGAGTCAACAGCAACCCGAAATAAAGTATCAGACATGCCATGGGATGATGTGAATGATGATAGTGGATTGTATACCGGCGAAGTTAATCCATCTGGAGAACCCGACGGTATGGGTGAATTGAGATATGATGATGGAATTATAGTAAAGGGACAATGGAAGAAAGGGGAAATTATCTTAGACAAGGATAATAATACATCAAATGATACTACACCACAGCATACTGATGACGACTACATTGGTACTATTGAAACAGATACTGAAGACAACAAAGATGTCGTCAGTAGTAGTACAGATGTTACACCGGTAAAGAAGAAGACAAAGGAACAAGAACTGGCAGAGTTTCATGAACGAAATCAAGAATTTCTCCGAAAGGCAGCAGCAGCAGAGGTAGCTCTCAATCAACAAGACGAAGCCGCAATACTCAATGGTAGTACAATGACTGAGCAACAATTAATCTTTACATTACAAGAACAAGTCCGTGTTCTTTCACATGAACTGCGTATAACGCAAGATGCAAATGAATTGAACAAAACACAATCAAGAGCAGAGATTGATATGCTTCAATCGGAAATCAATCAACAGCAAGTTCGACATGAAAAGATTACAGCATCACTTCGTAATCGATTAGTCGAAAGTGAAACGGCACGGATGAAGATGCAAGATCAATTATCTAAACGAATGGAAGAGGATACATTACGAGATGAAGATCTTAAAGCACGGTGGAAGGAAATGACTGCATGTGTACTCGAAGATAAAGAGTGGATGTCACAACAAATGTCATATTGGAAGGAAAGTATGGAAGAACACAAAAAGAGAATGGCACAAGCAAAGGATATGGGTATTTTAGAAGCAGGCATCGATACAAATGGGGGTGAGAATAATAAAAGAAGAGGCAGTGGTACTATCGAGAGTGAGACTAATAATAGACGGTTGAGTCAAAGAAAGTTATGGGGCGATACTGGAGAAGAGTATGAGACTGATTCTGATGACGAAGAGATAGAACGAATGTTTGGTAAGAGCAAATAAAGTAGTACATTGTATTCAGTAGTGAGACTCCGAACTCATCGTATGTTCGTTTATGAGTAAAGTTGTGCCTATTCTTGTGGTACCCGAAAAAGAGCGGGGTTTTCGAGAAAAACATATTTTCGAGTCTAGACTTACGATAATATCATAACACTGTCTCTATCTTGGAAGCGATTGCCTACAGCCTCCGACAAATCTAGCATTATATTATTAATATAAGATGTCTTTATCTAGACAAGTCCTATCGTCGCCATTCGATGTAGAACAGCGGCCACGAGAGACAAGAACTATCGTCGCCATTCGATGTAGAACAGCGGCCACGAGAGACCTCAGGTGTATTTCATTAGTCTTGCTCTCTTGCTCTTTTACAGCTCTTTGTCGAAGCATGATTTGTTAGTAGTCCCTTTTTTAAACTACTACCATCATAACAAGAGAATTCTGCGTTACAAACAGTGCAAAGAGTAATTCCTTTTGTATGGGTTCTTCCTTGCCTCGACAATAGAGTTGTCTTTTCTGATATGACAAACTGTTCTTCCGTCACGTTAGGATGCTTCTCGGCATTTTCAATGCATTTGAGATGTAGGATGTCGCCTTCACTCTGATTATTCTGGCGTAATTGTCTTGCTCTTTTACAATTCTCTGTCGAAGCATGATTTGTTAGTAGTGACTTGTTGAAACTTCTACCATGGAATTCTGTGTTACAAATTGTGCAAAGAGTGATTCCCATGGTATGAGTGCATCCTCTAGACAATAGAGTTGTCTTTTCTGATACGACAAACTGTCCTTCCGTCACATCTTGATGCGTCTCGGCTTTTTCAATGCATTTGAGATGCCGAACACTATCCAAAACTACCTTTTCCGAAACTACCTTTTTATTGGAACGACCTTTTCTACACTCGTCGATATTCTGTAGAAGATCATTAGCCTTCATATCAAGCAGTTTAGCAGCTGCCTCAACTTCCTTCAAGTCAACTTCATCAGCAGGAAGAGCTGAAAACTTAGCCATGACATCAAACTTCAAGTAAGAAAGAAGATGACCATGATCCTCTTGTCGTTCTTTCTTGATTTTGGAGAGTGCTTGCTGGGGAGTCGATCCACAAGCAAGGTGAACATGATAAGAGATGATTGCCTTCTCTCTATTCTTGACACTATTGGAAATACCTTCCTTGCGACCTTTCCTACACGCATCGATATTCGTTTGAAGATCATTCACTTTCATATCAAGCAGTTCAGCGGTTTCCTCAACTTCCTTCAAGTCAACTTCATCAGCAGGAAGAGCTGAAAGCTTAGACATAGCTTCAAACTTCAAGTGGGCAATAACATGAGAACGATCCTCTGGCCGCATGCACTGCTCAATACATTCTAGAGCGTCCTCGGGAGTCATTCTTTCTTGGAGAAGAACGTAATAAGAGATGACAGCAATAGCTCTGGCTTTGGCACAGTTAGTTCCACCCAAGCGGCAGAGACTCAAGAAGTTTTGCATGACCAACTCAAAGATGGCAGAGCCCTCTTCAAAGAACCCCATAGCAAAGGTACACGCCTCGGCATTTGGATCAATGACCCACCTTTCATTGGTAGCAAATTCATCGTTCTTTTCGCACTTGACGAGCATGTAGATACAGTAAAGTAGATTGTACAAGGACTCGGGGTGGTAGTTGAAATCTAGCTTGCCGTCAGAAGCAGAGATCCACTGGGTAGGGTCAATCTTATATACCTCGAATAGTTCCTTCAATCCTCCTTTGTAGACATGTTTTGCAAATGTCTTGCCTGTAGACTTGGAGCCAATTGCAAATACGATACGTTTATCTTCGGCCGCTGGACGAAGAAGAATCTCAACATATGCCCTCATCATATAGGAATGAGCTCGTTCTGACACGAAGTCCAATGGATCCGTATCCTTTGGATAGGCATATGGATAGACGTCGCCACAGATGGTTTGAAGGAACAACTCGAGCGTCAAGTTTGCACAAATCAAAGCTGGGGTGCTTGATCTTAGAATACCACTTGAACGATACGCACGAAATGCATGCTTGCCATTGAGACTCAGATGCTCTGAAAGAGTCTCATAGTTGAGCAAGTTGAATACAATCTGCCCAGTTATTGGGTCGATATCATACGGAAGACTCCACAAGTTAAGGATTTCTTCGATATCTCTACCATCTAAAGTCTTCAAGTTGGAACTCTTCATCATATTCTTGAAGGTATCAATACGACCTTGAAATTCTGTAATAACGTTATGATGCACTTCAGGTTGTTCATAGACACTAGGTGGTGGATTGGCAGTTTGATTGTAGCCAACTAACAACTTCTGTTGGTCTGAGAGGTCATCATAAGTATAACCTTCTGCAATACGAATGATATCACGTGTCACGTCAAGTACCTCGGGGGCATCGTCCATTCCAGTCTGAGCCGATTCCATTCTTTGTTTCATTGTCTTTGTCAGCTCCTTGAGTTTCTCTGACACGATGTCTCGTTCGGCACCGACTGCAGCCACGAGAGTTTCCGGTTGAGTCTCACCATTCACAGTAATCTTCACTTTTTTCAGATTCAACTCTTTGGTTCCATACGACGACGCAGAATCTTGTTTGGCGGCACCAATCTTAGCCACAAGAGTACCAGGTTCAAGTGTGTTATTTACACGTACCCTCACATTCTTCTCATCACTATTACACATGGGGATGTTAGAAAGGTGTGATATTGTGGTTAGAAAGCAATCATAATACATGCATAAGTACAAACAACAATACGAGCAACATACCCGGCAGTCTCTTGAACATCCAGCTCCATATCATCACTCCATTTGGCAATGTCTTGCATAACCTCGTTACTAATACCGTCTGCCACCATCATCTCTTGAGCACAAATGATACTCCTCAGCTCGTCAAGAACTGCCCGTTGCTCTGGATATGCACCGGGACTCTGGGAAATTGTATCAAGTATCTCCACTGGAGAATGACTATCGAAAGAACGAAGCAGTGACACGGCTTCTTGTTCGAATGCACTTCTTCTATCGGGGTCAACAGCAACAGCCCCAGCTGCCGAAGCACTGTCATACAAAGCGATTCCATTTGCTAATTGCTCGATGACTTTGATGGTTGACTGTACCGATCCCTTCTTCTTTGCACGGCGTAGCTGAGGAGGTGGAATGACCTGAATAAGAATGAAGAACAAAGTATGTTAATATGGATATGATATACGTTAATATAAATGTACCGTCAACTTACATCCTTTGCAATTGATAGTATCGTAGACAAATCCTCCCCTAACTCTGAAGCTTGAATGCTAGTCTTTGGAGGATCACCTCCATCATTCAATCCAGTACTATTATCTCTGCCACCATTCCCATTTGACGATTCTATCAATTAATATCGTACAGTGAAAGAAGAAACAATAATGAGATTGAATAAATACAATAATGACAATATTAAAATATCCCACACGAGTATGAACACGCTTCTTACCACCACCTCTTCCAGCGGCTACTCGTCCTCTGCCTTGTCCTCTACCTCTACCGCTGCCACGACCACGACCTCCACGACTTCCACTACTCTGTCGTGATGATGTTCGTGCACCGCCTTTCAAACCAATAACATCATCTACACATTGTACACGTAGTGTTCTAAATGGATAGATACTGTAATGCTCGAGTGTTGCATCATCCTTGTCAATAGATGAGGTAGAAACCATACCAATACTCTCAATACTCAGCTGAATAGATTCAACTTGAACACTCATGTTAACTGCAACCTTCTCCTTAAGTTCACCGACAGACATATCTCTACAATGAGCATATTCACATACTACTCCATCTGATACTGACTTTACAAAGAATACGGCAGTCTCATTTGCATCATCAACATCAGGAGGCAATACGACATTAGCAGACTCGACAACAGTAAATGTTGTATCATCGTCAATAGGAGAAGCTACTACAACTGCTGTATCAACTACTACATCCTCGACTACTGACGCGGCGGAGGGAGTTTGTTGTTGTTGAGGTGGAGGAGGTGGAGGAAGAGACTCTACAACACGACTACTAGCAACTAACTCGGAAGATGTTGCTGCAATGACAACAGGCTGCTGCGGCTGGTTGGTACTTGTATTGGCCTTCTTACTCTTCACAGCTTTGCCTTTGTTGTTGTTGTTGTTGTTGTTGTTACCTCCTTTCTTCTTCCTATTCCTTCTACGCTCACGAAACCTTTCGATATGCTCCTCCTCAGTAAGCAACGACGTCTTGGGATCAAAGAATATCCTCCTTGCCATTCTCTTCTTCCCATCAGACCATCCATCTTGCAAGATGTGCAATGCTGTACGCGATTTGCATTGCCTAACTTTATCGAAGAGTGACAGTGACTCATCTTCTTTTATATCTCTCACATTGCAAAGATTTGATGCGAGATTCTCTGATAATTCAAAGCAGACGTCGATCTCATCAGTAGATATCGACAACCTTGCCTCGAGCAGTTGAAATGACGCCTCGAGCGCTTGCAATATTGCCAATGACGCCTCGAGTGGTTGCACATTTATTTGCAATGGCTTTTCTCGCCAATAAAGGCATGATAATACGCTCCTACAACTCACCAATGACGAATAACGATTGCCACTACATAGACGTGTATATCGTGCAATCATCGCCGTGCGTCGAGAGGAGTATTGACGTCTAATGGTGTGGTGCATGCGATTGTATTGAATTAGTCGATAGTCGATACAATGATATGCAAACAAGAAATTTCAACTTTGCCAATGATTTATCCCACACAAATATAACGTACCGAATCAGACGATTGCGAATATTTGTATGTCGTATATTTACTGATATTGATGAATGCGGACTATCGAATGAGGGAGTAGTAGCATTCATTCAATAGTTGCCTCTCATCGTGCAAAAAAGCAAATGAGCGTAGAATCGCCAAAATGAGGAATTTATTCACGATAGGGTATGTAATGGCTGTAATGGTGATATGTCGACATCATTGTTGCAAATAAGCATATCCATTCCTCAACTAGATCATTGTCATTGGTAGTAGTTAGACTCTGAACGGTGGCAACCGAATAAAAGTAAAAGAGAACGGAAGTAGTCTCGTTGCTAGAACCAGCACAACAGAAGATTCTGCATGTAGTGTAACTCAACAGCCTGGATCCATTTCCTTCGACAGTAGATTGAATGATAAATTTGCTAATCCAATAGTCACTGTCAAAGAGCAACCTCAACAGCACAATAGTAAAGATGAAAGCAAGTCTCGCCAGGATGCAAAGAAGAGGAACGTCTCGACACCGCCACCAGTTAAAGGTCGTGCCCACATGTCTATCCAAACAGATGGCTATAATGAAACTGATACTGTTGTTTCCGATAATAACTTTCGAGAAAAATTGAGTGCATTGTCAATGGAGAAGCTATCAATTGATGCGCCAACAGAAGTGAAAAGAGAGCTGTAGAGGAGACCGCCAGTTGCAATGACGAACCTCAAAAAGGAAATGTGCCGCCTTGAAGAAGTAGAATGCATTGCTGTATATAAAATAAACCCCACAATACTGACCTCTGTCCATCTATCTCTCGGAGTCTTGACTTTGTATGATAGAGTTTGATTCTTATCATCTAGTTGTTGCAAAGTCCTCTTTCAACATGTACAATACCACATTCTTTGCTGTATTTGTTTCGATGAATGGAAGAGTCGTCTTTCGTATATTCTCATGTTTCAGACACAGGTATTCCAATAACTCACTATGTGTTTTGACTTGCTTCCCGTCAAGCATTCGATTAGGAAACTCACTTTTAAAGACGCAACAGGGTACAATAGCAAATGGAATCTTCAACAGCAGTGCTAAATCGATTGAGGCCTCAGTTGCTTGATCTGGATGGAAGCCCGCGATAAAGTCTAGCTTTTGAAATACCTTCAAAGCTGACTGACTGTCAGATATTTGAGTCTTTGTATCACCATTAGTATAAGAAGTTGTCTTTGGAGTAGTGCCACCATGGTATACTTTCTTGGATTCAATTCTACTTTGCTCTTCTTTCCAATATGTATCCCACACATTCTTATTGCATTCGTCTTTTGATGAACAAGTTGTGAGAATCTGCTTCAGAGTTTCTACAAGAGTATTTTCAATGTGCATTCTCATATACTTTGGATTTGCAATATTGATACTTTGACTATCACTTGTAACGTTCAATTCATTATTAGCCAGTCTCTGAGTTTCAAGTAAACGAGGGAGCAGCTTAGCCAATGGTTGTGATGTCGCCAATCCTTCAACTGCTCTAGTCTTTGCTTCTTCTATAGTGCAAATAATTAGGTAGTGAAGATGGGCGACCATCATGAATGAGATTATTACCAACATTAGAGACATCTGTTGCAACAGACAATATATAGATATACTTACAACTCACCTGGATGGTTCAATAAAAAGTTTACAGATTTGACTAATGAACGATGAGTTGGTATACGTGGATCAGCTATAATTGAATCAATACCATCAATATTGTACAATATCCAAGATAAATCACCTCGTCCTCCTGCAACATCTAATATCAAAGTTGACTCAGTATCTCTGGTCATTATTGATTGGAAATTCTCATGTAGAAAATCTCGAAATACATATACTCGGTGTTTCTTTGAATGTGCTCTTGTACTATTAGCATTGAATGGTATTATGTGGTTTGATTGTGACGGTGGCGGAGGTACGCTTTCTTTACCCTTCTCGATAATGGTACAAACATTTTGCATACTACCTACTTGTCACCATATAATAACTCTATCTAATCAGTATGATCTCCAACCATTAAATTATGAGAGTGTATGTAATATAAGGTCGGTCACCAAAGGAAAAACGCCTAAGTGCTTATATTGATTGACTAATAGTGATAGATCTTCGACCAATAAATTATGAGAGTACGATTTATGATGTATGAGTATGTTCAGTTTATCACCACAGAATCAATCGCACCAGAATACTCCAACAAACAACTAAACATGTCAGTCCGTACTATAAGGACATAAATTCAGTAGAGGAAATAGCATGGCACCGTCAACGTACCCCATCAACACAAACCTCAATCTCTCTCGCTCACCCTCGTCCGGCCCACATCATGATGTCACGGGACCACCGAAAACCAATAAGACACCTCTGGAAAGTTCAGAGATTTATATAAACATCAAAGTTCTACTCAACCACAGCTGCACAGGAGCTTCAGTTGGCTTGACTCTCTCACATGGCCTAGGACGTGCAAGGGATCAACTCCCAATTGAAGGCAGCTACGTTCAAAGCACAGACATAGTTTCATGAATCTAATGTGCTTTAAACCCGAAGGCGGTGACTCTTCTACCGGAAAGGAGAGAAAGGCGGAGCTTGGGCTTAGATTATCTAAGCCCAGGTGAAGCTTTTATAAAATGTTTTAACGTACATGAACATAGCGGTAGTCTAGAAGAGAAAGATATTACTAATATACATCGTACCTTAACCTTTATCATACCTACCTCTACGATTGAGGATCTTCTTGTGAAGACTCTTTCTTCATCAATTCATCTGTTTCGTTTGATATGGAAGTATTGACAGTCTCTATAGCTTCCTTTCCCAAAGAAACTGGGCATTTACTTCCATCTATTGAAGTCTTGGTTGACGACTCGTCAGTATTCACGCCAAGCCAGATCGCTATTTCTTTTCTTACTATTTTCTCATGCATGCACAATTCTCTACCTTTTGCTTGGATTCTATCCATAAGTCTTTGCATAGACACTAGTATTGATTCGTCATTATCCACTTCTATTGCTTCATCTTTCGTCAACTTGTCTTCTTCATGCCACCGACGAGAGTGAAGCAAAAATAACATCATAGCACATGGCAAATACCATAAACTTGTTAAGAATACTTTCCTTGCATTGGCATTACT
>Ga0075439_14178_pt1 | contig 21088 bp, 19 predicted proteins | sample MintriSingleCell_FD_74264 | JGI IMG/M metagenome (GOLD analysis project Ga0075439, IMG submission 74264) | Marine eukaryotic communities from Monterey Bay, USA to study complex ecological interactions - Minidiscus trioculatus JGI Plate_4_G5... | ecosystem: Environmental > Aquatic > Marine >... | reverse complement strand
TGCTTTGCAAAATTGAAACCCCGTGCCACACCTAATTTAGTAGCAGAGGCAACGATCGCCGCCATTGATATTATCGGCAGGAGCTTCATTACTCTTCGACCTTTTGAGGTTGGTTAATGTTTTTGGTTTGTTCCACTTATTTCACTTTCACCTCTTTATTACCACACTCTCATAAAAAGATACCTTTCTTGCACTTCGTCTTAGTTATTTTCCTTGTTTGTTATTATTGTTGAGTTGGTGCTTTCATACTACGATACCTTGCTACTATATATCCACAACAGCATTGTTATCTATACAGTCAAGTTGAAAAGATCTGAAAAGTATAGAGCTTTCGTCCTTTTTAGGTGCTGGGTAAATTAAATTATATATCAACTTCAACTCCTTAATGATGAGCATCAAAAATATCCTCATTAGTATTATCGTTGCAATATCAGTTAGTAATTTGGTACATGCATCTAACTTTAACAAGCCACATACACACACTGGAAAAGTTGAACCCTTTGTTCCAGGAGATCCTAATGTTAAGCTAGATGGCAAGGCTAAGAGTATTTTAAAGTCTGGAAAGCCGTATCAGGTAAATACCAGGTGTATATTGTATATGTTATGGATATACAATGACATATGTATTTTTAACACATATGTGTATTCAAATGTTACTCAACTTTACCCTAATAAATCATCAAATATATAGACTCAAGTACAAACGGGTTCAACTGGTGGACGTGCACTTGTTGTACAAGATATTAATGCACCTACTGAGATTGGTAAGTTGAGTGTTATTTATTATCTTTTCTCTGCTCTTATAATGTAAGTACCACATACTCAAACTTCCTCAATAATAAAGTATGGGATCGTATCCTTGACTTTGATAACTATTCCAACATGGTACCAAAGACTGTGGAGGCTAAAAATTACAAAGTTATACCACACAATCCTACGAAAGCTAATAATTTCTTGGAGAAAGAAATCTATACTCGTATGAAGGTTGGCTTTCCAATGTTAAAGTTGGAATTCTTTATTAGACATTTTATATACATTCAACATCATAAGTCATTAACATGGACATTAGATTATACAAAGGAATCAGACTTTGATGATTCATGTGGATATTGGTATTGTATTCCCCATCCCGATGATCCTGAGGAGAGGACACGATTGTATTACTCGGTCCAAGTTGGTATGTTCGATTGGGTACCAAATTTTGTTGTTGACTTTATGAGTAAGAAGGCATTAACTGATGCCACGGCCTGGGTGAAGAAGTTTAGCGAGGAGAAATGGGCAAAGGCAAAGAAGGACGGTACTGCTAAACCAAAACAATCAGAGACAAAGAAAGATAGGAAACCTATATTTGCGTTACCATTTGGCAAAAGGAAGCGCGAAGAACAGGAACGTCTGGCTCGAGAGGCAGCCGAAAAACTGGCATTAGAACAACAAGCTGAGGCCGATAAACGCAAAAGATTAATATCTATTCGTGCTGGATGGCGTCGTTATGTCCTAGTCTCAGTGGTGATAGTGTTGGCTGCTTACAACGTGATAATGTTCCTCGAAGAGAAAGCTCAATAACTTTGTATTGGGGATTTGTAACATTGCACTGTTAAACTTAAAAGTTAGGGATAAACAAACAGGACATAACTATTAACTATTATTAATATGGACATTATCTACTCTACCCCCTAGCATCATTATATCTCTTTGCATTGCTCTTTGGAAGGGAATTGTCAAAAAACCAAAACACAAACCATCTCTGCCTATTAATACTCTCCAATTTAATCAACCTTAACTGCTGCGTAAATCTTTCGGGTGAATGCAAAGCACGACAAGTATCCGACAGTTCCGCACATCAATCCGAAAGCAATGGAAATCATCAACATGTAGGTGAGGTATACAATCACGGGAAGTACACCAACTAAATCCAACTTTGAAGATAAGAACCAAAGTGAGTATACAAAGAGGTAGAAACCGGCTGATGCACAGTTGGCAAACGACTTCCACCACCAACGATGATCCTCAACACAAAGCTGGAGGTAACACATGACCATGGATACCTGAGCACATGTAGCCACAAGGATGAGAAGTACAGCCATGAGGAATCCCATAATGTAGTACAATTGGTGAAGCCAGAGAGCACTCATGATGAAGAAGAGCTCAATACATACTGAACCAAAGGGGAGAAGTCCTGCGATGAAAACAGATGTGGGTGGTGCGGCGTAGTATGGTGTCTCGGGGATGAAGCGTGCAATTTGATTAGTTTTGGTAGGGACATCGATCTTTTCGGCACGGTACCCAAAGTAACTTCCAATAAAAACCAAGGGTGTAGAAACACAAGCCCACAGGAAGAAGACAAAAATAATTGTCAAGAATGAAACTGCCGTGGCAGCTCCAACAATTGTCAAAAATACATTCAATACCATGAACATACTAACAATCAATCCAGGGAAACCAATGGCAGTAGCAAGAGTGCATCTCTTCCATGACTTGGCATCACAGAACTTGTATAGACGAGCGGAGACATATCCACCCACTCCACCACACAAGACGTAAAGAACAATCACAGCTGTAAGTGCCTGTCCCTTCTTGATAGGATTCAACATCCTCAACATGGATGCCAATAAAGTGATGAAGAATGCACTACCAATCTGTGCTCCAGTTCCTACCAATACACTGAGTAATAATGGATGACTTTGAGGAGGACGGAAGACATCTCCATGTACCAACTTCCAACCAGTCTCCTCCTGTGCTTCCTCAAGGGTTTGCATTTCATTATATCCTGCAATATCCTTCTTGAGCGTACGGATCATAATAGTGGCAACCGCACCCGTTAAAAAGACAACAATCATGAGAGAATTCACAATAGCAAAGTAATGAATTTCATCATCGGGTGAACCAACAAGGTAGACATCCCATCGATCAGCCCATGGAATATCACTCTCCTGCCATGTAACTTCATATGAGTATAAAATCTTCATACTTTCGCCAGTAGATCCACTACGAAGGGCGAGGTATGTCTCTGGCTCATTAACTGGTGATACTCCATCCGAACATGTACTCCACCCATCCTTCTTATTGGCAGCTTCCAAATTTGTTTCCAAATCTACCTTCTCATTTGATGTGTAATACTAACGGGATGGACATCAAATCCTGTAACACGAACACCCTCAAATTCCGATGGTTCCTCACGATATGTAATAGTAAACTTGAGATGATTGTAAAGATAAAATTCATCTTCCTTAAGTCCGGTGTAGGATGGAGGGGCCTTGAAACCAACGGGATATCCACGTACGGCATAATTTAATTCCTTACTTCTCATTAATACAGGCAATTGATCCAATGTTAAATGGATACGGTATTGACGATCCACAAGCTTACGTAACCAACGGAGCTTTTTACCCCCAACTTCCACAACACATAATGGTGTACATTGTTTAGACATTTTAGTTGGGAAATTGTATGGTGCCTATTCATTATTAAGGATTTTATATTGTATATCAAATCAAAGAATAAGTTAGAAACATTAACAAATATTGCATACACTTTATAGTGTGTACAACAATAAATACTTTCTCAATTCTCATAATAGTCTATATTCATATCAATTGTTACTTACCATTTGCAGCTTATGACCCATAAGACGACTTCCCAAATTACGACGCTGACGGAAACGCTTCTGAATCTTCTCGGCTGGTTCTGGACATGTTGGTAAATCATAAAATTCAAAGGGCAGTTGCGTCTTCTTACTTTCAACTAATTCAACAAAGGCTGGTACTGGTTCTGAATCTGCATACTCTTCTGGTGATGCACCGGGGAATAATACCTGTGCCAACGATGCCTCACGACGTTTTAATAATCCCTTACGTTTCTTCTTACGGAGTTCATAGGAACGTAATTCGGCTGCCTCCTTTGTCATTGATACTTGATCTTGACCAGCAGCCTTCATATTGGCAAACTTTACTGCCTTTTCACGTGCCTCAACTTTCCTCTCTTTACGAGTCATCTTCTTCTTCTTATCCTTGGCATCGACTGGCGCGACATTGGAGGATAGTAGTATTGCAAGCAATACTACTGCTTGGATTAAGGATCTCATGGTATTGTTTTATCCCTTTGATATTGTTAAGGCGTATTGTTGGTGCACTATCAAGGATTTATGATTTTTATGAGAGTCTAACCCAAAAGGTATCTTTTTGGCAGTAGAGAAGTATATCCACTGTAAAACAGTTATAGTTGAGAGGGCAATAGACACTGCTATAAATAAGATCTACTTCGTATTTCCTACTCTCTTTCCTTTGAATAGATTTTGCTTTACTTTAAGTTGTGTCTTTGACCTTAGCTTTCTAAGTTTGGAGACTTGAAGATTCTCACTCTCGAGTCAATGTATCCAGTATAAAAGCATATTCATAAGCTGTTTCTCGGAGCGACTTATATCTATCAGAAGCACTAAAGTGTCCGGAATCCATGTCCATTTTAACTATTACAGATCCAGACCTTGTTTTATGTCTCAGTGTAGCCGCATACTTGGCTGGTTCCCAGTATTGAACTCGAGGATCATGCAAACCTCCAATAACAAGACAGGATGGATAGACGGCACCTTCCTTGACGTTTTCCATTGGCGAGTAACTCATAATGTAGTCGAAGTATCTCAATTCGTTGGGATTCCCCCATTCTTCCCACTCTGCTACAGTCAATGGGACGGTACTATCAACCATTGTACAAGCAACGTCTACAAATGGCACTCCCAATATCGCCGCATTATATAACTCTGGCTGTTGATTTAGGCTAGCACCAATCAGTAGTCCGCCGGCACTCCGCCCTTCAATTGACAACTTATGAGGTGCTGTGATACCTTTTCCAATTGATGGGGTAGTCGTTGAGCCAGCAGTATCAGATTCTTCGTCACCAACAAGCCATTTGGATATATCTACAAAATCATTAAAGGTATGCTTCTTATTGAGATACTTTGCATTCTCATACCAAGGCCTTCCAAGTTCACCTCCTCCTCTACAATGCGCGAGTACATATACAAAGCCTCTGTTCAGTAGTGGCAATCGAGTAGACCGAAACGAAGCTTCGATGGATGCGCCGTAACTGCCGTTCCTAACATATGAACTGGAACTGGTCCCTTGCTTTTCTCTTTTAGAACATCGCGGTGAAAGACTAAAGACACGGGTATATATGTCGTTCCATCTCGACTTCTTACAGTGGTCCTTTCACATGCATAGTCTTGTTTATTGTATCCTGGTATGTACTTCTCTTTCAATACTCGTCTAGCATCTAGGTCATAGGGTTGTCAAGAGGAACTGCAATATGACTTGGTGGTGTGACCAATGAATCGTATACAATTACAACATAAGGTAGACTAGAGTCACGGTTGGGTCCAAGTCTATAAGAGGACAAGGGTGTAAGTTTGTGACATGATAATGACGAACAGATAATAATCAGCAGGCTCTCTACTTACCCAACATCATATGCGTCTTCATCAAACTGTAATCTTGTCATTTTGGATACTACCAAGGGGCTAGTATTTTCATTTGTAATTGTTTCACTTTCTTCATTGAGTTCTAGTATCCATATCCGTGGCATGCCTTCTTCTCGCCCGTAGACAACAGCATATGCAAGTGATGTTGTACTACTAGAAGCTAGAGGATTGAATATTGTCACTCCATCTATTGAGCGTTTGTGACTTCCATCGAACACTTTAGTCTGATCATTAGCTGTGACAACATCTTTCCATTTATCCATACCCACTTCACCCACTCGACAAGCTTTTAAGCTCACGTTTGGAGTTCCAATATTACTTTGAACAAGCCACCATCCTTGACAATGAGTAACTCTATACACGACTCCTACTTGTCGCTTGGCAATACATACAAGCTTGTTTGATTTCGACTCATCTTCTGGCCATAAATCAAGATAATTACATTCACTAGTCTCCTTGGAACTACTTTGTACAATGAGATATCGACTGTCAAATGTCTTTGAAATAAGCACATTGAACAGTTCATCCTTCTCCTCAATCAAAAGTTCATCTTTTACTGATTTGTTATCAATCCATTGCCCATTAGAATTGAAGATTTTTCGTCGAAAGAGTTTATATGGTCGGTGTGCATTGTCAAAAGTGATATAGAATAAAGCATCACTCTGTTCACTCCAATATACGCTTCCATTACATTCTAATAACTCAGTAGTATTGTGTTCATGATACAATGTATATACTTTTCCTGACTTGATATTCTTTACATAGAGACTACAAGTCTCTCCACCTTTCTCATCTGATGAATATGCAACATACTTTTGGTCAGGTGATACAGCAATTGATCCCAATGCAAAGTATTTTTTCTCTCTAGCCAGGGTGGGTACATCTAAATAAAGCTCTTCTGAAGGGAGAAGTGGAGGAAGAGATGTCTCGTTATTGTTGCAATTTGTCTTCTTATGATGATTCCAATCTTCATTGACTGGTGGAAGGTATATTTCGTCTTCTTTTGCAGGTGCCCTGTAATATCGCAAGTAGCTTTCACCCTCTTCCCACTTTCCATAATACCAATATGATGATTCACCTGATATTGAGGTTTTTAGTGAAGGAGTTATATAATCAGTCTCTTGTGTACTAGATAAGATCTCTTCATAGATTTCTTTTCTAAGATCTTTCAAATGTGATGTCATCTGTTCTCCATATTCGTTCTCTGCATGTAAATGATTTAGTACTGTTTCATTTGTCCGTGTATCGTCTCTCATCCAACCATATGGATTTGGTATCTTCTTTGGTGGTGAAAGGAGAGGATATGAAGAAGAAGCAGATTGCCGTATCGGTGCCGATTCGCCATCTTCTGTTGATACATCTCCTGCTAACACAAATGACGATTCGTTTCTGAATGGTTCTGGCGGTAAAGGCTTGCTGATCGAAGTACCATGATGGATATGATATGATTTATGTGGATGTTGTTGATTGATAGTTGGTACTACCACCCATGACCAACAACAGCATAAAGAGCTAGCAAAGAGAATTAACAACCGCATTTGAAGTATATCTTACGAAGTCTCCTCAATATCGACTATCAATATCATACCAAATACCAATACTAATCTAACTCAATCAGTTCGAGTTGATTGCAATAGTCAAGTATGTGAATATGTATATTGATTCGGCACAAGCACGGCAACCATTTGATAGTATCCGTATTACCAGACCATATTTATTAGACAGAGAACAATAAATATCAATATCCACTGCAAACACGCTCAAGTATATTATACTTCTTCCGTATCGACCATCGCCATCAATTATGAGATTTTATGAGGTAAGTACATAAGTTTCATACAAATATAAGTCAGAGCCGACCTCAGACTTTAAGATAAGAGGTACATAGGTTTTCCTCATTTGATATTGTACCATAGCCAGTTTGTCCTACGTAGTGGCAACTCATCTCCTAGAGTGATATAGCATAATATAATATGAGCAGCTAATATAGTATTTGAGCAGAAATCTAAGTAGATTTCGTATGAAGTGTGATGTAGATTAATATCAATAGTATATTGACATATCAAATATCAGTTAGTTAGTTAGTTAGTATCATCCCCGATATCAATATACATACAAAACATGATGGAATCAACAACAATAGATCAACAACACGAGCCAAGACAACGACGGGGTAGAAGAAGATTGAATCCTTTTCTTAAAAAGCCACTATGGGTTGTGCTGGAAGATTGTGGTCAGCATACTAATGTTGAGATCTCGGGCAATAGTAGTAATGCAACAACTTCAATACATGACGATAATAATGTGGATGGAGATGGTATAGAGTTGCCCACTTTTGATTATAATGATGATCATGATGAAAGACCATTAGCAAATGAACAATCTATTGCAAGTACACAGACACAACAACAACAATTACACCATCATCATCACTCGCCACTACCACCCCGTCATCTATCTCTATTCGATTTAGTGTCCATTGGCGTTGGCGGCACCATTGGATCCGGAATCTTCGTACTTAATGGTTTAATAGCAAATCAATATGCCGGTCCAGCAACATTCATATCCTGGATAATATCCGGTATAGCAGCTATGTTGTCTGGTTGCTGTTATGCTGAGTTGTCTGGTAGGATACCAACAGCAGGAAGTAGTTATGCTTATGCTTTTGTAGCGCTAGGAGAACTTCCTGCCTTTATAACAGCCGGTCTATTAACAATAGAGTTTCTATTTAGTGCAAGTGCTGTTGCTCGAAGTTGGGGAGATAAGTTGGTTGTATGGTTAGTCGAATTAAATGGTGAGAAAGTACTTCAGATCCTAGAACCCGGTTACGGCATTAACCCAGCTGCATGTCTCGTATCACTAAGTTGCAGTATGCTTGTTCTAGCTGGAGTAAAAGAGTCGAAGAAAGTTACAGATATATTCACATGGCTAAAAGTTTGTTTGGTGACTTTCATGACAGTCGGTGGCTTTGTTCTTTTTAATAAAGACAACTTTCAACCCTTTATCCCACCAGAGTTTGGAGCTTCTGGTATACTAAGAGGAGCTGTATCTTCCTTCTTTGGTTTCTTGGGCTTTGATGCAGTATGTGTAAGTATTCTTCTATTTGTATTTCTTTGTTCATAAGTCATTCACGAGAGCTTACTTTACTAACTACTACACTTGCAGTGTGTTGCTGGGGAGGCAATTAATGCAGAAAGAAACTTGCCTCTATCCATAATGATCACGCTGGGAACTGTTACAGTCCTATACGTGGCTGCAGCTATATCATTAGTTGGCATGCAGAATTATCAAGAGATCTCACCTGAGTCTGGCTTTCCCGAAGCATTTAAAGCTGCGGGCATCAATTGGGCAGCACAGCTTACTGCCTTCGGAGAAGTTTTCACCTTGCCTGTAGTAGTACTTATATCGATCATCATACAGCCTAGGCTTCAGTTTGCATTAGGTTAGTTCTTCTATGTTTTTGATTATCAAAGTCACATACATTCTCAACAATCATATTCTATCCCCAGCAAACGATGGTCTTTTGCCTCCCTTTTTCGGTGAGATTGACAGCAATGGTTTGCCGAAGAAAGGAGCTATGTTTGCTGGAGTAACCATGACTATATTTGCTACCTTTGTCCCGTTCAGCTACTTAGATGACTTTGTTTCGGCCGGTATTCTAGTTGCCTTCACAACAACCAACTGTTCACTAGTGATAATGAGGAGAGGGTCACCAACAGATACTCCTCATCTATTGCAAAAGTTACTCGGAAGCTTCAATTTATGTTCATTTATATCGTGCTTTGCATTATCACACTTGCCATCACCACTGAATTATATAACTGGGTCTCTATTAGGCATCATCTCAGCATTGATAGCAAGGAAAATATCACAGTCATGTCCATCTATACCGTTTGGGAGTTCATCAGCAAAAGCAAAGAGTTTGTATGGAGATGAGAACAAGTTCTTTAAGACCCCATTAGTGCCATATATACCGTGCATGGGTATGTTTATCAATTACTTGTTGATCTGCCAACTTTCTTTTCTCGGTATTGCCATATTGTTTGGATATATATTATTTGCAGTATCGATATATTTCTCATATGGTACTCATAATAGTGTTGGTAGAAATGAGGATTGGGATGCTGGGGAGTATGCTGTAGTTGATGCGCATGATGACAAACCCCACACATCCAGTGAAGAAGGAGTAATGACTTGATGTAGAGATAACTCACAACTTAAGCTTCAACTTTCTCTCTTCTTTTAATTTCAGTATTCTCAGCTTGGCAAGGGCTTTTCTTTCTTCAATTGTCAACTCTGCTGGCGCTGTTTCATGCTGCTTTGCATCTTGTCGCCTATGTCTGCGGTACCAACTATTATCAAAACTACTCTTTTCTCTTAGTTCTTCTTCATCGAGTTTATCATAAATCAACCTCAAATCTGCAATGAGTTCTTTCGCTTGCATGATTGTATTCAACTCTTGATTGCCCAACCACGAGCGCAGACTTGGATTTTCTTCCAAGTATCTATGCAGAATCTTGAACAAGTGAGATCGTATAACATTGAAGCTTCCGCCTTTGGTACCAAGACTCCCGGGTACGGGTGGCAATATTGTAGAATAATCAAGGTACATTTCTCCATATCCGAGCTGTCTTTCAAGTAAACCTTTTGCTGTTATTTCACTCTCTCTTTCCTCTTGATGACAAAATAGTCCAGGCATTTCCAACAAACTTTCAGATGACATAACACCACTAGATTGTGTTGACTCTAGACACCTTTGTATATCTTGACCAAACTCAATACCTCCATTTGCAAATATTGGATAGTTGCTATTTCCACTATACTCTCTAGCAACCGATGTAGCTTGTTGTATCGCATCCCAATTGGCAGCTTTGACCGCTACTTTATTTTCAAACCGAGTTCTTCCGTGCACTGTAATCAAGTCGACACCACAATCTATCAAACACTTCATCCGTTCATCTATTGTTTGAGGTCTGCCTGTCTGGGACATGTTACCAAGCTTGCCAGAATCAGCATCAGCCTGAGTTGGAGGGAGGCGTATCTTGGCAGTCACTCCAATCTCGTTTGGAAGGTTAGATCTAAGTGCTGACAGTACATTATATGTCGCCTCTGGATCTTCGTCATGTAAGAAGCTTCCATATTTACCCTTTCTTGCAATCGATTGAGGACAACCGAGATTGAGATCGATACCTGCAACTGCATCTCCAGATCTTTCCAATATCATATTGGCTGCTCTCACTCCAATATCAGAATTATGACCTGCTATTTGTACAATGGTTCTTTTGATCGGTGGAATATCTCCATCAATATTATCGGTTTTCTTTGCAATGGCGGCCAATATTCTCCTTCTAGATTGCTCAATATCAGATTCACTCAATCCTTTTATTGCATTTGATTGAGATGGTGTGCTCATGAGTACACTTGAATCTTCTTTCCCTAATAATACATCTCTAACAGTTGATTGATCATATACATCCAAATGATTTGTTCGAAATATCTCTCCATTTGGTGCGACAAAGTTGTATGCATGTATCATTTGTGTATAAGATAAATCAACATTGGTCAATTGTTCACACATTAATCTAAATGGTAAGTCAGATTGTGCGACCATTGGTGCGAGTATATGTTTTGGAGAGTTTAAGCCTTCATAGAATGATGATTCTCCATCACTATTTGTTGCTGCTGATACAGAAGTAGATTGTTTCCGGTTTGATGTTTGGTATATATTATTGTGTTTGGAAGCACTAGAACAGAAACATATCATATGTTTTCGTATTGGTTTGATGGCTTTTGAACTTCTTATCAGCATTGTACTGAATATTAGTAGATGTATAATGATATTATACTGTAATGTATATTGGTAGGATGATGATGATTGCAAAAGGCAGTATACCGCCATAATATATATACCTAGATTGTCTGATTGGTTGCTAGAGTTGCTTTTGATCTCAATAACTGCAGTCAATATTAATAATTTAAATCTTTGGGATACACACCTTGCAAAAACAATTATTCGATACTTTTGAATACTCTCCGTGTAACTAACAACCTCTGGAGTATTATAACTTACAACCTTGCAATAGTAACTCTCCTACCTAACCTATGTTAGTAGTCTGCAGTCGTCTCATCAACTCACTCAACTAAAATTAGGGGTAGTTCTTTTTGGGATACTAGAGGGGATACTCCCTTGGGTACAGTGCTTCTCGAAGCAAAATCAAAAAGGAAAGCGCCGGCAATCTTTCTAGAGTGAGAATGATAGCCACGTAATTGCAATCAATGGGAAAGCAATGCTCTCATAAATTAATATAAACAATGGTGGGTTATATCAAAGCAGCAAGTATTCTATCAATCTTGGCCTCTAGTGGCCAGGCATTTACACCAGCATCTACTGTTCGATCATCATCATCAACATCAACACTTTTAGCTACTGCAACTGATGAAGCAATCACCTTTGACAAAGTCGATGAGCGAACAGGTAAACCAACAGGAACATCCTTCCTACCAGCTTCAACAGTCGAGCGTGCAGCTAAAGGAAATCCAATCGAAAAAGCCAAACTAAAAAAGGACGGCACATCAGCCTTCAAAGACGTATATGAATATGCTGCAAAGTTCCGTTCTGGGGAAATGACATGGGAAGAAGTCGAGGCAGCCGATATGAATACTCGGCTTAAGTTCGTTGGTATGTTACATCGTGATAAACGCACACCAGGACAGTTTATGATGCGTCTCAAAGTTCCCAATGGTATAGTGAATGCTGATCAAATGAGATTCTATGCTGATTGTGTTGAAAAGTATGGCGAAGAGAAGGGTGTTGTTGACATTACTACCCGGGCGAATATACAACTCCGAGGTGTTAAGATTGAAGATGCTCCTGATATTATTGATGGATTGCATGCAAGGAATCAAACTTCATTCCAAAGTGCTTTGGATAGTGTTCGTAATATGGTAAGTTCATATGATGTGCATATCATATGTTCATCCATTGCTCATATCATTCATAGCTCACATTATATGCTCATATCATATCATATAGGTTGGTAATCCTTTAGCTGGTATTGACGATCAAGAACTGGTAGATACACGTGTATTTTGCAATGCATTAAATGATCTTGTTAGTCTTGATCCAGTAACACAAACTCGTGGTAATCCTCAGTGGGGTAACTTGCCAAGGAAGTTTAACATTGCCATCTCGGGAAGTCGTGATGACTTTGCTCATACACACATTAATGATATTGGTTTGGTACCAGTTGCTCATGCTGAAACTGGAGTTATGGGGTTCAATGTAGTACTTGGAGGGTACATGTCCATCAAGCGTGTAGCTGAGAGTATTGAATCTGATATGTGGATCCCTGCCGAGCGCGAGGCTGTTGTTACACTCTCAGAGGCCATCCTTCGTATCTTTCGTGATGAGAGTGAACGTAAAGACCGACAGAAGGCACGTCTTATGTGGCTTGTTGAGAAGTACGGCGTTGAAGAATTCAAGAAGGAGGTTATCAAGGAAGTTAATAGCTACAAGCGTGATGTGAAGATTGAGAATGCTCAACCCACGCCTACTGATGAGTTTGAGCGCAGAGAGTTGTTGGGTGTGCATAAGCAAAAGCAAGATGGCAAGTCTCGCGTTGGTATCCTAGTTCCTGCTGGTCGGTTATCTGTTAAGGAATGTCGTCAAATTGCTGATTTGGCTGATATATATTCCGACGGAGATGTCCGATTAACTGTTGAACAAAACATAATCTTACCCAATGTTGATGATGACAAGGTTAATGCACTATTGAAAGAAGCCTCTGTCGGTAAAAAGTCTAGATTGGAGGTAAATCCTGGATACATTGAGGGAAGTATGGTTAGTTGTACAGGAGCGCAATTTTGTGGTTTGGCATTAATCGAGACCAAGTCAAAGGCTGAAGAGGTATCCAAGAAGTTGGAAGAGTTGGTTACAGTCGATAGACCTGTTCGTATTCACTGGACTGGATGGTAAGTTTCTTTAGTTGCATGTGCTATGTTGCTGTTTGGTGTCTCTCACGCCTTCACTGCTACCATATGTTACAATACAGCCCAAACAGTTGTGGTCAGGTTCAAGCTGCCGATATTGGTATCATGGGAGGACCTGCTCGTAAGATGAATGAAGAGACAGGCAAAATGATGGCCGTGCCCGGATGCAAAATCTTTGTTGGAGGTCGTATTGGTGAGGATGCTCATTTGAGTTTGGAACCTTTCAAGTCTGGTGTTCCATTGGAAGATGAATCACTTATCCCAGAGCTAGTTGAGATTCTCAAAACTGAGTTTGGCGCTGTTGATAAGAAGATGAGAAAGAGGGACAAGATCAAGGCTTTGGTTGGATTGTAAATAAGAGGGAGCGATTGGCTTGCTAGCTGTAAAAAGATTTAGGGATAAGATCTCGATAATAGATTACCTTATATATACTAAAATTGTGTCATATTTAGCTTTAAGCTGCTAGCGATGTAATCTTAGCCATCTCATCGTCCGACAAAGTAAAGTCAAAGACATCTAGATCTTCTTCAAAATGTTTCTTGCTTTTACTTTGAGTGGAGAAAGCCGCCCCATTTTGAATAATCCATCTAAGGCCTACTTGTGCCGCCGTCTTTCCGTGTCTCTTTCCTATTTCGGCTAGCTGAGTGCCATAGCGAGGGAGCACTCGTGATAAGGGTGACCAACTCTGAACAAGAATTCCCCGCTTTGTATTATATTCAATCATCCCCTCTGGGTGATTAGCGACAGAGAATGGTAATTGATTGACTGTTGGTTTTGTCGCCTCTGGATTCGACAATATTGCATCCAGTTGACCAGGAGAAAAGTTGGATACTGCGAGGTCGTCAACAGTCTTGTCACTCGTTTTCATTTCTTCAAATGCTTTCCATTGTCCAACAACACTTTCAGCATTTGGCCCAGGATAGTCCAACATTATCATGTCTAAATGATCTATACCACCTACTGACATTGCTTGCATATTTTCTAAGCACCCTTGCTTTGTCTTTTTATAAGCTGCATCTTCTCCATTAACCCTGTTACTCAAGACAGTTCCACTATATAATATTCATGTGATGTTTGTATATTAGATTTTGATGTTTATTATGTACATTGAATACGTTCATATAAATATATGCTCAATACAAACAGTACTAAAAATATATGCACAATGCAAACTGTACTAACTTACCATATGTATAGGTCTTTTCTTGGAATATTAGAGTCCTTTACAGCTTTTGCAAACCCTCTTTGATTACCAGCTAATACCGATGCAAAAAAGTTTCGATAACCGCATTCAAGCGCTGTCAAAGTTAACTTGTATGCGGTATCATCATTATATACTTGTAGACCAAACGATGCAAGTGGAAAAGCCTTCTTGTTATTACTATTCAATGTAACTTCTGATACTGAGTCAACAGCATTTGTAATCGTAGATGGAGATAATATTAAAGATGATGTTGCAACACCTATAGCTGAGGTGATTAAATTTTCCACAGCTGAACGACGGGAAATTTCATTTTTTAAAGAGTGGGGAAGGTGTAGACCGAGTGCGGTAGGGAGGATACGACTTGCCACCACTATTACTATCAGTGTTACAACCTTCATTATGTGGTGGGTGATGATTACTAAAGCCTTCAAGTCGATCAGTTTACAATACAATACACAACTAAGGCATCAACAAATATGATGGAGATTGAGAAAATATAGGTAGAATAATATATGGCGATGCAACGATCCTCGGGAAGCACTGATGTATCTTTTTTTGTGCAGCCTGCATGCAGCTTGTTGCCATCATCATTGATGGGTAGTTCAAGTTGAATGATCAATACTTATATTGCAATAAACAACGATGAAATTACTATTACTATTAGCCGGTATATCAAGTGCTTCTGCTTTTCTAGTCGGAGGTGGGCATCAGAAGTATCTTATGAAGCCCTTGTACTCAGAGCTTTCACCAATGGATGAGATTTGTATCGAGAACGTCGCAGAGTTCTGTCTACATGAAAGTTGTGATATTGAAGAATACGAGGCACTTATTAATCAACTGGAAGAACAGAAATCGCACTTTATTACACATGTTGCAAATGTAGAGTTATTGCTGTCAAGGTAAGATACGTTGATATGTATGTTGGGTATCCTATCATATCTTTGCAACATAAGAAGATATCTTATCTATATTGTAACATATTATATCTCAGACTAAAAGATTCTAATCATCCAGAGCATGATCCTGAAGAAGTGGCAAATCTCATCGATACTATTAAAGATACATTGGCAAATCCTCCTTCAAAAGTAGTGTCGCCGTAGATTGGTAGAAGTCGGTGAAAAAATTGGATGGAATAGTGATACTATCTGTTCTTGAGTACCTCCTGTAATTAAAAGCGTTGCAATCAGTAGGAGCATAGATTAAGGTGTAAAGCCAAATACAAGCCATTTTCTATTTGTATTACTTACTAAGATAACTTTTGCACCAATCAATTACTTTAAGTAAAGTAACGATATCATTCATTCTATTTCATACAATCTTTCTTACAAGATTGTCGTCCTTTACAAAATCACATAGCTCGTCCTCGCATTAGCTTATTATCATCCGTTGCTTCTTATCCGCGTACAGGAACTCCTGCTTTCTTCTCAGTGACATAATCAAAGTTGCTATTGACCTTATCCCAGTTGACAACATTCCACCAGTTTGATACATATTCTGGACGACGGTTTTGATACTTGAGGTAGTATGCATGTTCCCAAACATCAAGTCCTAAGATAGGGAACATCACCTCGCTTGTAACGCCCTTCATTAATGGATTGTCTTGGTTGGGTGTGCCCACAATCTCCAACTTATCTCCATTTACACATACCCAAACCCACCCAGAACCAAATACTGCTCCGGGTGCAGCCTGAGCTTCAAACTTTGCCTTCATCTCGTCCATCGAACCAAAGGACTTGTCAATCGCGGCTGCCAAAGCATCACTGGGCTTTGTCTTCTTTGCTTCATCAGGAGGTGCCATCTCGTCCCAGAAAAAGGCGTGATTGTAATGTCCTCCCTATGAAACACATAATAGAGATATAAACAATTTGTTAGATAGTACAATAGATAGCAGTCAATATGAAGATATCTAATACACACATATGATATGCAAAGATATAAAGAGGATACACATATCAATACATGATAGGCACTCTGCACTTACCCCACTATTGCGAATTGGAGTAGCCTCTAAAGCATTCAATTGAAGCTCGAGAATATCAACCTCATCCTTACCCTCCATGGCTTTGTTAATATTGGCAACATAGGTGGCGTGATGTTTATCGTGGTGAATCTTCATAGTAGGCGCGTCAATATATGGCTCAAGAGCTTCAAAGGGGTAGAGTAAATCTGGTACCTCATACGCCCCGGCCACTGCAGGTGCGGCTACAACAGATGCAATAGCAGCTCCCTTTTGTAAGATATCTCGACGTGAACTTGGACCCTCTGTGTGTATTAGAAAGAAAATATGGGAACAGCCATCAACTTTTTAGTTAGTGAACCTTTCAGCGCAGCTTTTTAATGTCTTTAAATAATAACTCACGAGACTTCATCTCCAAGGAGAATCCAGATGTGCCCACGATAGCGGCAGCGGATAATGCTATTTGTAGTTTCATGTTTATATTAGGTAAGAAGTAGCGTACCAGTTGTTTGAGTGTGATGCTGTCAAATAGATATGGCCCACGCTAGATACGGTACACAGTATAAGGGCTGATTTGGCTCATGTACGTAATCAACTCAACAACTTGTACATGCATAAGCAAATACGCAACCTACTCAACAACAAAACTAAAAACAGTACGATATCATACCAATACTAAACAACAGAAGCACAACAATACCTCATTGAGAATATATCTTCCTCAATTGCATATAGTATTTAGTCGGTAGGTCTTAGGTTGAAATGTCTACGGATAAAATGCCAGTGCAAACTCGTTCATCTAAAGCTTCATCAGCCTCTTCTCGAGGAGGTGGTAATCTTCCTTATCGAACTTCATCTCCTGAAACAATATCATCAACTCTTACACCGCAGCAATATCTGCAGAGAATGCTAGACTTTCATCAAATGGATTTGCAAAGGTTAGTAACATATATCTATTAGTTCACTATTATATCGTTTTATCATGGTATTGTATCTCATATAATTTTTTACAATACTTCTATACTTCTCTTACAGTGCTGTTGATCAGATGCGTACATTATTGTCATTATATCCTCAACGTGTATATAAAATGGCATACTACCGTAAACAAACGAAGAATCATTGGGCACGTGATGATCCAGGGTTTTGTTTCCTCCAAATAATAATGTTACTAATATCAAGTATAGCATATGGATTAGCATTCAGAGTATCATCAATATCAGCAATACTGGGTTTTGTAGCCAAGAGTATATTAATAAATTGGTTAGGATTTGGTGTTGTTATGGCAAGTGTGGGAACATTATTATCGAATAATCATTTAAATCAGGCGTCAGAACGGAGTTCAAATCATGTTAAACAAAGTGTTGAGTGGCTATATGCATTTGATGTTCATTGCAATGCATTTGTACCACTGTTTGTACTATTATGTGAGTGATATTTTGTTTGTATTTGTGGTGATTGGTGATTCTACATGAAAAGGAATGGATACGAGTTGCTTACATTTTACATCACTGACATATCTTTATTTACAGATGGACTCCAGTTCTTCCTATTACCATTAGTTTTGGGAACATCTCTTCTATCACTAGGTGCTGCAAATACATTGTTTGCTGTAGCATTTGGGTGGTACTTTTATATAACTCATTTAGGATACAGAGGTGAGATATATATTTGTTTTTACTTCATTGGTTTGAAAGAAGCATTTTCATCTCTAGTTTGAACTAACTAAGTCATCTGATTACCCCCGATACTATATTGGAAAACAAATAAAGCACTACCATTTCTATCGAATACAGAAGTCTTTCTATTCCCAATAGCGGGTGTTGTTGCAATCTATATGTTCAATTATGTGGGGTATCCTTTTGGTTTAGGTTTCAATGCATCTAGAATTGTTGCTTATATATATTTCGAGAGTTGATATCCCTAAGATGAGAACAAAGAAGGGAATGTAACAAGAGGATTAGGGTAGCTCTGTGGTTTGGGTAACAATAACTGTACATTACTAATAGAAGGAAGTAGTTGAATAAGGACTGATGATCTATATCTTCAAAGGACTGCAACAATCGCAATACTCTCATCTTCTACTCGGCCAGTGCACATGCTGATACACTGAATAGGTAATCAAGTGCAACCCCATCGCCTCCTCTAGCCAGCTACGGACTGCCTAAGTGGATACCACTACGAGTCTTCTCAATAAGTGCAGGATACCGGCGGTCCACTCACAAAACCAGTCAAGAAAAAATGATATCCTATGAAGAATGTGCTTCAGTGAAAATATCAATAGCAGTATGATATTAATATAGTATATAATAGACAATAACTATGGCAGGTTCTGAAGAGCAGCAGCATCCGTTGTCTCCGACAACATTTCTCAGTCCGCGGATCACAGCGCAATTGGATAACTCTTTAGATGCAATCGAAGATATTCTACTTGGTAGTAATGCATCACCTTCGTCACCGTCAACTGCATTAGCACAGACACTCAATTCTAATACATCAGCTACTACCACAAATCAATCTCAATCATTATTCAATTTTACTATTGGTAGAGAACGATCTAACAGTTATAATATAAGTAATGCAGTGCATATGGAAGTACAAAATAATGCAAAGTTGCCAACATTTAATATACCCGTTGATAGATCTAATGCATCTTGGCAAAAGCCTGCAATACGAGGGAGGAAGAGATCATCTGGTACTAGACATGGTACAAGAAGTCATGCTCCTTCTATTGGCAGTGGTTCTGAAGCCAGCGCCAATACTACTGCACCCTGCAGCCCAATACCTAAGCTTAGACATCAATCAGATGATAACCATATGAAATTGGATACAGCCACATCACAAGCTATTGATGAGATTATGAGATTAAATGAAAATGATCTCAACTTACCAGAATATTTCTTAGATGATGAAGATAGAGCTAGTGCTGCATTGGCATATAGCTTTTCGGGAGATATGCCTCAACTATTACCAACGTCTACTTCTTTGGAAGATATATCTACTACTGAAGGCAGTGGAAATAGTAGTAGAATGCCAACAAATGGATTGGACAGTACAAGTTTAAAAAGACAGCAGTCAATTACCAGGTTACCCTACAGGAGACAGAAGCCACTTCCCATTCCGAAATTAAAGCCGCCTTCTCCAAAGATTAGTAAGAAGAGGAAGAAAGAAGGATCTCCGTTAGAGATTTCTGCTTTGGAAACGGCTGCAGCAATTGCAAATACAGAGTCATCTACACATTCTTCTAATGAAGTGGTTTTGCCAAATAAAATTGAAGCAGCACAGTCTATTCAGTCACAAAAACAAGTAGTTGCAACGTCAACAGTTACTCAATCAAAGAAGTCTAATACAATGAAGCCTCCTAGAATAGCTGTACCAAGACCGAGAACTGTTATTGAGCGTCCTGGAAGTAGTAGTATATCACGTCCAAAAGAACCCTCTTTGCCGAACCCTGCACCAGAGATGAAATTGCAGGCCTCCCTTCATGCGGCAGCACATACCAAACCTAAAGCATCTATCACACATGCAACTGCACAACGATCCAAGGTTGGGTTCGGTGATAATCACAAAGTACCGTCAGTACCAGGACCTCCTCCATGTAGATATACTCCATCAAAGGCAGCAAGTGGAAAGCCAACTTCAACAAAGCCAAAGTTACCCCTTCATAAGAAACCAATAATAAAGCTACCACCAAAGAAGTTTGTTCCTCCTACTAAATCTCTACCAAAAGATGTAGGCAATATAGTTGCATATGAGAGGAAGAAACAAAAAGCCAAGAATGCACGTGTCAAACTCAATGAAGCAATTGATGAACTCGGAGTTGCAATCGATCTGGCAGGCTCACAATCAAAAGAACGATTCAACTATATTGTTAAGACGTCAAAATGTGCAAACCCACAGGCTACTGATGATGCTAAATCACGATCATCTACTGTTCCTACACATCCATTGGCGAAACTGATGGATGAAACTATCCAACAGTCAGCATCTGCAAAGAAGTGGGATAGGCCAAGCTTTGTTGGGTTATCAGCGACGATTATTCGTAGTTTGAATGCACAGTGTGAGGGACTTATGAGAGAAGTTGCTCAACTACGATCTATAGCAAAAGAGCAAATGGTAGCTGATCTTGATTCACAAACCAGTGAGGCTATTGTTGACGGAATACTACAAACAAGCTCGCCTCCAGCAGCAAAGAAACAGAAACTAAATGACAGCTCATCAGACCCCAAAAATGATTACACTGCACAGCAAGCTGGGGAGAAACTTGCCAAAGTCATGGCACTGAATGAACAAAGAAGATGTCTCGCTATTCATAATACAGTGGAAACTCCAAATATATTGAAAAATATTGCCTCGTTCCTCGACCCTGTCTCTCTTTGCAGATGTTTATGTGTAAGCAAAAAGTGGAGATCACAAAACATATTTCAAAATGTAACACTATGGCTTAACATATGCATTAAACGATTCG
>Ga0075439_15702_pt1 | contig 21142 bp, 11 predicted proteins | sample MintriSingleCell_FD_74264 | JGI IMG/M metagenome (GOLD analysis project Ga0075439, IMG submission 74264) | Marine eukaryotic communities from Monterey Bay, USA to study complex ecological interactions - Minidiscus trioculatus JGI Plate_4_G5... | ecosystem: Environmental > Aquatic > Marine >... | reverse complement strand
TATAAAGCTAAAATGAGTGCTTTACATTCATTATATCAGCATTTCTTCTCTTCAATCATCTGTTCTGGCAACTTGACAAACACATCGAATAAAGGAGGTTGCTTCAGTTCCTTTCCACTCAATAAGTCTACAATGTAACATCCTTTCACAGAGAACAGTCCTCCTACTAGTGCAACTAAACGCAAGTCTATTGTGCAACTGCCACCGGAACTTGGTACTTCTACGACGCTTATGAACGATGGACCACATATTACAACACCGCTCATTTCACTCAACCTGAATTGTATCTGATATAAACCTGTTTAACGATTTAACTACTGATTGAAGTAGAAGTCCTTTTTCAATAGTCCCTCTCGAACGTCCACATGCGGCCGCACACGCTGATGTAGACACTTTCACAGATGTACTATTGTTGATACTTCCTTTTGCTACTTTGAACGAGCACCATTTCGGAACCTTAGTATTATCTGTCTCATCATTCCACCATGTCCACTGTGACTTTTCAGCTTGCTTACTATTGGTAGAAGCCACTGCTTTCATTGCTTCTTTGGTAATCTCTTCATACACAATCCTTGATAGTGTTTCTAAAATAGTTTCCAAATTGGTGTCATCTAATTCAGATGTATTCTTCTTTGGAGTAGTTATTGGTGATTGCTTGCGTGGTTTTTTATGTTGGTGTTTGGCCTCTGCTGAAGACTCTTTGATAGTACGACTATCACTGATGCATATTTTATTGTATCTTTGCAATGCACGTAGTACCGTCTTGCCAACTTTTCTTTGACTCTTGCTCCCTCCGACCAGGATAGCCTTAGCCAAATCACTATCTTCTTTGGATTGTTGTTGAGACTTGCATTGAGATGCAAACTTGTTTGTATCTAACCGTATACTAATCGCAGGACAACAGTTATGCGGTCGATATAGATGTGAACCACTTCGTCTCCAACCTCTATTTATCAACTTTTCATATGTATTGTATGATATTTGATCAAACTCAAGTCCAAAGGATTTCGATGAACATGTCTCATCAACTATCTCAGTTTCTGAATTACTACTGGCAGAATCACTATCTTTGGCAATTGGGTTTGTATCATCATCAGGTATAATCTGTTTTTTGTATGCATCCTCTACCTTCAAAACATGTGCTCTCTTCCCACCGCAATATCCGCAACGTTGTCTACTTATACCACATAACCTTGCAACAGATTTCAACAACCCAGTAGATTTGTCGTTATTGTTTTTATGGGCTACATTTTGTTGTTGCTGGGGTGGTATGTGTATTGTATGGTCATTGTTGTTAATTATATCGGATTGCTCCGGATTTGTCTTCATACTATTATTATCTCGACATGTCCTTTTACCTATCGTAGACATACTTTCTTCGGCCTGATGTTGAGCCATATTTTATGCGAAAATACCTCAATTCAATTAACATGGTAACGCCGCGCTATTCAGATGTTATTATTGAGTTGAGAGATAAAAAAAAATGACAGAGCAAAAGATACGATGTGGTATCCTCTCCCCGCCGGCCCCCATCCACCCCCCCCCCGGATACATATGACTCGAAATTGGCCGCTATTATCAAGTAGAAGAGGAAGACGGACGGAACAGATAATTATACCATGAAGTTGCAGGTCTACTACGCTTTAGGTGCACTTACTTTGAGAGGATATCCTACAACACAGTCATTTTCACCGAGACGATCTTTTTCTATATCAAAATCAAAATCATCTTACATAACAACAACATCACATCAAAATAATAATGTTATAGTTTTGAGAGAAAGTAGTGATGATGGCAGTGGTGGCACTGAATGGATAAAGAAGTCAATGGGATCTGACGAAGGTGATGGGAGCACCAACAACAGTGGCGCATCTCCCTCTCCTCCGATATCACCAAACTTTACCAAAGAAGAGATAGAAGATATGAATAAAGTTATCTTATCATTATCAAAAGAAACAGATGATGAGAAAAGACGGGAAAGATTAGCTGGTATATTAGATAGTGAACTTGCTTATGATAAGAATATAGATGCTGAGGTTGATACTAATGAGTCTCCTAGATTTGCACAGTTATTTCAAACATCACTTGATATTGTTGGTCAAGAGATTCAGACGGCAGCTCGAGAGGCAGCAGAGAAACAGCTACAGCAAGATCAATGGCGAGAGCAAGATACAGATGATGCAGAAAAAGATCTGTTCAAAGAGATTGAAGCCACTGAAAAGAAAAGAGTAGAAAGAGTAAAGAGTTCGGAAGAGTTACAACTCTGGGCGTTAATCGATATGATGAGACAAAGCAAAACTCGAGTGCAGAAATATATGGGTAGCTTGGGTAGTAAAGGGGAGTTTCGATAAGTATAGAGGATGTCTCTAATTGTAATACCATATTGGAAATATACTTATGAGTATAAGGGGTAAATACTATCGACTATCTTAATATCACTAGTAACGAGAGAATAAAGTTCTCTCTCTCTTCTATACAAACCCCAATACCACAAAACAACACCAACCATTACTTAACACACAAAATAATAGCAAGTTAGATCTAAGTCTTTCAGACTCTCCAATAAAAATGATGCTTAGAAGATACCCTTCTTGCGTGTATCTTCAAAGAGCTTTTGGTGCTTATCGACAACAGCACGCCTCTGGAGCTTGTTGGCAGCAGTTAGGCAGCCATTTTCAGGCGTCCATGGGTCATCTGCGATGAATGCAATGGCAATCAACTTTTCATTGCGGCCAAGACTAGCATTCTTATGCTCACCTTCCATCTCCTTCATGATAACATCATACAATTCCTTGGAATCCTTGACTGCCATAAAGTCACCCTTGACGCCATTCTCCTTTGCCCAATTCATGACGACAACCTTGTTCAACTGCATTAGTGCAATAGGACGATCCATATCTCCATCTCCGTAACAGCAGATACCACCACCGACAGCATCAACGAATCTACTGTTACCATATGTCATTTCCATGTTTTCAACTGCAATGTATTCACCACCCTTCAACTTGATAAGATTCTTCTTACGGTCAACAATTTGTACACTACCATCTGAGGCGAATTGTCCAATATCACCAGTGTGGAACCAACCATCAGCATCAAAATCGTCCTTTGTCTTTTCTTCCATCATGTAGTATCCCAAACCAACGTTGTCTCCCTTAACCCATACTTCTCCCCTTCCAAAGACAGGCTTTCCATTAACATCCTTGCGATCAGTTGATAGGTATGGCAGGCCACCTTTATCATTGATTTCAGGACATGAAACCATCTTCACCTCAACACATGGAATTGGGACACCAGCAATACCAGATCGATCATCACCCAAATCCTGAAGTGTTAAGCCAGCACATGTTTCAGTAAGACCATACCCCTGTCCCATGGGAATACCAAAGCAAGTTCCAATAAAGTCCTGAACATCAGAGTTTAGAGGACCTCCGCCAGAGACACCGATTCTCAACCTTCCTCCAGCAACCTTGGCAAACTTCTTAAACACAAGAGCCTTGAACAGTGGAGTGTCAAATCCAAGCTTCCTAGCGCGCATACGAGATTCAAATGCAGTGTTCACGAGATATTGCTTAACCTTTGATTCGGCTCCAACCTTTGCCTGAACACCCTTCTTAATTACATCCCAAATCTTTGGTACGCCTACCATAACAGTAGGTTTATACTGCTCCAAGGCACCGATGGGGTATGCACCAGTTTGTGTAAGAGTCTTAGGATCGGCATAACAAATACAACTTCCATTACCTAACATACTAATTTCTGCAACCAGTTCAAAGATATGGGCAAGAGGAAGGTATGCAATAAAGACATCATTCTCATTCACAATATCAGCAACCATACATGTAGTGGCCAATACATTTTTGTGTGTAACAACAACTCCCTTAGGTTTGCCAGTTGATCCACTAGTGTACATGTTAACAGCGGTAGTGTCGGGGGTTGGAGGTACAGGTGGGTATGCCTTGCAATCTCCAGCGGTTACAAAATCCTCAAATGAAACAATCTTCACTGCTCCAGATGAAGCAGGTAAGTCCACTTTTTCTCCGGGTGCAATCATATCATTAGTGTAAATGATGTGTTTTAAAGTAGGCATATCCTTGATTAATTTCATAAGAACAGATACACTCTTCTTGTTACATAAGATAGCACGAACCCTTCCTTCATTGATAGAGTCAACAACGGCATCAAGTCCAAGGGTGGCATATACAGTTGTCACACTAACACTCTGAGAGAAGGCACCTATATATATATTCCAAAATATAAATTATATAATGAGATAAACATATAAATAATCAAAAAAAGATATGTACATAATATGTATCATTGTAAAAAATATATAACATACCTAATGCTCCAATCATCCATTCTGGACATGTATTCTCATAGATAGCAAGGGTACAGCTGGTGGTATGTTGAGCAAGGGTGGCATTTTGTGGTGATGCTACAAGACCTGCAGAACGGAGAGAGGCACCAAACTTTAATGAAGCATCCTGAACTTGAGCATATGTACGGTAACTAACATCACCAAATTTCTTAATCTTTGGAGTATGTTGACCAAGAAATTCACGTTGTGCCATTGCATTGCAGTGACCGAATGTCTTGCAGGCATATTGTGCTAGTTCATGAAGAGTGGTAACTCCCTCAACGGGTGTATTTTTGAGATTACCCTTAAATTCAGTTGCAACACGATGAGATTCATCATCTGCCACGGGCACTGACCGCATAGGAGTTGGGGTTAACAATTTCTTGAGAAATCCAATCCATTGGAATGTAATAATTGCAAGCTAAATAATACGGTATAATAATACAAAAAGTTAGTATAGATATTGGGAAGGTGCACATGTGAACTTCAACAAAAATTAAACTTGGTGTAACAGTAATTGTAATACATGTAACTCGGTAACACTTACAAATAGATCAATAGAGACCAGTATGATCTTGAGGGGAAGTAGAGCGATACTCATCACGGCAACCTATCCTGTAGTAGTTGGATTTACCACTGAGATAGGTTTTTATATCTTCGCTTCAATGCAAAGATTTTGAGCTCATAACCTGGTTTACGAACGATGAGGTCATGGCTATCCTACCTATCTACTCTCATTCATCTTACGATATCTTTGTGATACTATGTGGGTGAACTTGTATGAGTACGTGTATACCAACAATATTGATATTCATTGTTTGTCTTGACACATTCAAAAACCTATTTTAATGTATTATGTATGCCATTGCTATTTATTGACCGTAACCCCCAACAAAAATATAGCCTGAAGAAGCATAACATACACATTGTTATTTATTGCTTCTTCTTATCCCCATTGCTCAAATCACTTTGTGACATGCGTATCTTCAACTCCTTTGCACTCATTGATCGTCCAATAGCTTTTAGAATCTCGTCAATAAAGATGACGGGAAGGGAGAATGCTAAGACAATCTTCCACTCATCCCAGCTCAACGGTGTAACATTGAACATATCAGCCAAAAAGTCGACGTATAGAATGACAAAATGCATACCAAAGGAAGCTACCATTGCCAAAATAAGGTAAGGGTTGGACCATGGTGGCATTGTCACCAAACTTCCATCCTCAGACAAGGCATTCAAGGCGTTGAACATCTCAATAGCAACAAGAACTGATAGAGAAAGTGTTGATGCCTTGATCTTACCATCTGTAAAGTACTTACAGGGATCTGTCTGCATATCAAGTCCGTCAAAGTCGTTCACCTTAAAGTCAGTCCAAGTACTACAATATCCCCAAGTGGAAAGTTGTTCATATGTAATATTGGTATGTTCACCTTCGTGGTAAATATACCAGTAGGCAAATACAGCAACACATGCCCAGCCAACGTAAAGTCCAACAACCATATAACGGAAGAAGACCCAAGGAGTAATGAGACTATCACTAGTGCGACGGGGAAGCTTCTTCATAATATCGCCATCAGCGGGGTTGAATCCCAATGCAGTAGCCGGAGGTCCATCAGTAACGAGGTTAACCCAAAGAAGTTGAACTGGAATAAGACCTTCAGGCAAGCCCAATGCGGCGGTTAAGAAGATGGCAGCAACCTCACCAATATTTGACGAAATAAGATACCGGATGAATGCCTGCATATTGTTGTAAATTGAACGTCCTTCCTCAACGGCAAGGACAATGGTGGCAAAGTTGTCATCAGCAAGGATCATATCTGATGCTTCCTTGGCAACCTCAGTACCAGTCAAACCCATTGCAATACCAATATCAGCCTGCTTGAGAGCCGGTGCATCATTAACTCCATCTCCGGTCATGGCAACGACATTTCCCTCACTCTTCAACAACTTAACAAGTTGTTGCTTGTGCTTGGGCTCTGTTCGCGAGAACACAAGTCCACCATTACTCTGTGTTAGAATCTTAAGCTGCTCTCCCTCACTCTTCTTGAAGAAGTCAGAACCGGTAAAGCTTGAATCCGAATCAAAGTTATCATTTAAGATACCAATTTGCATAGCAATAGCCTCGGCAGTCAATTTGTTATCACCAGTGATCATCATGATACGGATACCAGCAGTCTTGCACATTTTAATCATAGGAGCGATCTCCTCACGGGGTGGGTCAATAATACCAACTAGACCGACGAATGTTAATTCAGATTCAATACCTACAAAGTTGGAATCCTCAGATAGAATCTTAGTCGCCGAATGTCCAGAAGTTCCATCGTATGAGCCAAGATCACCACCCAAGTCCTTGTAGGCAAGTGCCAAGACACGAAGGGCACGCCCTGCCATACTTTGTTGCTGTGAAAGAACAGCATCCAAACCAGCCTTATCGAGCTTCACAACCTTACCATTAGCCTGAAGAATCTTATTACAGCGCAAGAGAAGTCCTTCGGGAGCACCTTTAACCAATAATTGATTCGTCTTCTTATCAGCAGGTTTAGTAATAACAGACATTGACTTACGATCACGGTTGAATTCAAGTGTAGCCAATACCTTGGCCTTGCCTCCCCAGTAATCATTAACAGCGTGGGCAGTGGAAGTGGGATCTGAGGTACGTTTCTTGGCAAGTGACTGTTGACTGGATGCGTCAGGAAGGCCAATCTTTTCAACCAATACCTTAAGACTTGCCTCGGTCGGCTCTCCAACACGAACGTACTTACTAGCCTTGGTATCATATTCGATAGATGATGCATTACACAACGATGCAACAGTCGATGCCATGGCAATTTGAGCACTATCTCCAGCAACGGGTGGTGAGATGTCACCAATTGGAGCATAGGTAATTCCGGATACGGTATGTTTGGCCATTGAATCCTTTGTTACGGGTAAGACCAACTCAACACAGGACATTTCATTCGTCGTTAGGGTCCCAGTCTTATCAGAACAGATAACATTAGTACATCCCAAGGTTTCAACGGAGGGTAACTTACGAACAATGGCATTCTTGGCAGCCATTTTTCGTGTTCCCAATGCCAAGCAAGTTGTAATAACTGTGGGCAACCCCTCGGGAATAGCCGCGACAGCCAATGCAACCGCAATCTTGAAGTAGTAAATACATCCCTTGAACACACTACCATGGACTGGATCAAAGAAATGATTGTAATTAATAGCCCATACCAAGATACAGATCACACCAATAACCTGGGAGAGTAAGTCACCAAATTCATCAAGTTTCTTCTTAAGGGGTGTATCCTCCTCTTCCTCGGCGGCACCCTGTACGGCTAATTGAATTTTACCAATCTCAGTCTTCATACCAATATCAGTAACAACACCACGAGCAATACCCCCAACAACGGTAGTAGTAGCAAACATAATATTCGTCTTAGCCTGAACAACTAATTCATCTTCCTTAACAGTAGGTGTTTCTGGATACTTGGCAACACTTTGACTCTCTCCCGTTAACTGACTTTGATCAATCCTTAAACTAGTAGTTTTTAATTCAGTAACACGTGTATCCGCGGGTACACGATCACCAACCTTAACTTCAATAATATCTCCGGGTACAATATCACGACTATTAATAGTTGCCATTTTACCATCACGGAAGACACGGGCACTTTCTGATTGTAGTTCCTTAAGTGCCTCAAGTGCGGCCTCGGCATTCGCCTCTTGCCAAACACCCACAATGGCATTCAAAATTAGAATAACAAGGATAACAATAGGTTCAATGTAAGCTAATATACCCTCCTCATCGGCATGTTCACCTGCATCATCAAAATAGGCCAACGCAAAGGATACGACAGCCGCGGCTAATAGAATTTTAACAAGGGTATCATCAAATTGTTCTAATACTAATTTCCATAACGGTGTGGCATCTTCCTTATCTAATTCATTCCATCCATACTCGGCACGTTTCTGTTCAACCTGTGAGGTGGTTAAGCCCGTCTTTGGATCGACTTCATAATACTCATAAAACTCATCAATATCGCATGTCGAACTGCTGCGAGTAAGAGACTTTTTACCCATGTTATATGTACTATCCAATACTATTCTTATTAGATAATACCAACCCTTCCAATTGCAATTATATGAACGCCACCTACCAAAGCATTGTATATCAAGAGAGAAAAATGAACGGAGTACCGGATATGTAAAATTTACACCTGTAATTTGTCCTCAGAAGTCATCTGGGATTTTAAGTTAAAACTCGCCAAATTTGGTCTTGAATAAGTAGTTTGAACTTATTTTTGCGTGATACTAGAATAGATACTGTCCGTATCCTAGTACAAAACTACCTACGTAAATTCAATCCGCGTCTAGGATCACGAAAAAATAAGTTGGCAACACTTATTATAAGACCAAGACTAGGATAGCTTCTTGGATGATAAGTAGGGTATCCTTTGTTGGGGTATCCTTGCAAAACAAATAAAGTGCAATCATGACGGCCGCCAACTTTCTCTCTCTCTAGGCAATAACATACTTCAGTTTTAGTACATCTGGATAGTAAAATAATTTAACAACATATATATCTACAATATTCTAAAGTTATAGCATATAAGATACATTTTTGAGCTAGTACCAATACATGCAATCACGTGCAATCGATAACACATCAACTGATTTTGCAACAAATAACAATGGCTAATCAATACGCGGGCATTTCAACACATATAGCTAGTCGTAATGCGGCTATTAACAATAACAATGGCGGTAACTCAGTGGTAGGTGTGAGTATGGCAGCGTCTATTGGCGAGATACAGCCTGAACATCAAAATGCACTCGATGCAACGAAACAATTTGTAATTGGGTGTTTACCAGAATACCGCCGTAGAAACGGAAAGTTTATTAAGTGGTTGAAAGACAACTATATTGATTACTACAATGAGGTTGTCTACGATCTAACCCCCGAACAAAGAGCTAACAAGACATTATATCCTGGCAACAACTGTACCCAGGATTTAAGATATGATCATCTCAATGTTAAGATGACAACTTTATTCATTAGTGCCAATAAGATCAACCCCAGCACTGGGCAGAATTATGGATTTGATAATCTACGGAAATACCACGACGCAATCCTTTACGGATCAAAGCTTGCGGAAGTGCCTCTTCCTCCGGAGTATAGGGCAAATATGAAGACATATCTTGACACTTTTAAGAAGGAGGCTACAAAAGCAAAAAGTGAAGGGAAGACGAAAGAGCAAGATGCCGACCCAATTCCATTTGCACTCTACAAATTGATATGTAAATGGGCGGTAGAGTCTGGATATATAATGGTGTGGGCATTTACTGTTATGCAATGGAACTGCATCGGTCGAACAATTAATATTGCCCCACTTGGTTTTCGTAATCTGAGTTGCAAAGAAGCAGAGGATAGTATTGCTGTGCATTATGACTTAAACAAGAAGGATCAGAAGGGGGAATTAACATCGGCAAAGAACTGCTATGCCAATCCATTCAATCCAGTTATATGCATGTTCTTGGCTCTTGGTTGTTATCTGTGCTCTGCAATTCATATGTTTGACGGGGAATCGGATAAGATATTCCGTAAGAACGGCAAGGATAGATCTGCAGCTGATACATACTGCAAAGCCCTCAGGAAAATGATTGATGCGGTTGCTAGTCGGTGTGCAACTATTCTAACATTCTGCCGCGAGGGTCATTTCCATGCACATGGTAGTAGAAAGGGAGCCGCCATGATGGTTACAACAGCTACAATGGAACCTCCATCTATGCCATCTGTTTTGTTGAGAGGTGAATGGAGTTTAGGCAAGGTATTGGATATATACTGGCGTTGGTCTAGACTAGGTGATACTTACCTTGGTCGATTGCTTGCTGGATTAGACCCCGATAATGAAGATCAGTTTGCCTCCCTTCCACCACATTTCACTCAAGGTATTGAGAATGAGTATATAAAGGAGGGAATGATGCTTTGTTTTGGCAATATCATTACTTCACGGGGCAAAGATGGTATCATTAACGTACTGCTCCTCCTCCTTGCAAGTATCGTATACCACTCGGAGTGGTTGTTTGAGGTTGCTAATGGCAATTCAAATCATCCTTTCAATACAATCCCAGTACTTCAACAGCCGGAGCTACTCGACAAATTGAAGCAGCTCGTCACTCTAGAGCCGGCAGGTACAATTACAAAAGCATCGGGTGTACCTCTCCATATTAAACAATCTACTCAATTGAAAAAGAATTTGTTAGTAATTAAAAGTGGTATGGATAAACTATTAGCGGCAAATGAGGCATTACCGGAGGTGATTAAGGCAGCAATTGATGAGGTAGCTACGGGTGCGGGACAAGTAACAGTACCAAGGGTCATGGAATTAATGGATCAACATTCCGGTAGTATGCATGAAACAATCGCCAAGACCGTCAAAGATGCCGTTGAAGAAGCAACTCGTGATCTTGTACCTCGTGGAGGAGTACCAACACAACACACTCCAACTACATGGGATAGTTTCCAGCTCGGAACATATAGAGAGTACAATGGCAGTGCCGTTCCATCTAATTTCAAGTTTCCTACAGTTGGATTACGATTAGCTTGGCAGTATTATCTACTTGGAATGCCAGGCAATAGAAGTAGACATCCAGAAACGAATGAACTAATGCCTGCACCAATTCGAGCCCTTCGGTATATCGATAGTAGACGTAATCTACCCAAAGGACATTTGAGGAGTGATTTTAATGATCGTTGGAGGCCTGTATTGGAGGAAATGTATGATGCAACAAAGGAACATTTTGCGGGAAAGCAAGAAGAGGATATGAATGCCGAGTTTCTAGACACAACTTATACAACTGCTATGGAGGGTCTAGAGAGTAAGTATCCTACTCTTTTCGTGCAGAAGAACAAATCTTATACTTGGAAAGTGTCTACTTGGAGTTCCAAGGTGAGGGCGGTGAAGAGGGCGGCAAAGAGGGCTACTCAAGACGAATAGGATATGTGTTTGTTATGTATGTGCATAAGATATGTATGCTTGTTTGTGCATATCTTTTTAGAGGTTTATAGTGTGTTGTTTACGGCTGTGGGATACCAATAGACTCTTTATAAGTACCTAATTAAAGAGTAGTAATTTGATAGTATGATACATTATAGTTCTGTAGTACCATTAGCTCAAACATACGCTATATCAGTCTCGTGAGGTTGTTGAAATGGCAGTTGATGTGACACGAGACACGCAACTCAAAGATTGGACCAGCCTCAGACACAGAAGAAGAGGATACCCCTGCTATATTAGTCAATAAGTTGTACCGAAGTATGTACGTATCGTACCATGTACGGTCTGTACTCTCTCACATGTACTCACAAGTTGAAATGAAACTTGCAACACAACTTGCTAGCTTGGTAGTAAATGTACTTGTCAATCGTCAATCTCTCATTCGTCGAAGTCAGCCAATCATTTATCTTCCCACTTTCCACAAATGAGTACATCTTGTGAGCAAATGCTACAAGTAGAAGGTATCTTGAAGTTGTTGTGAGTTTTCGGGGTGCAGCTATGATTCATGACTGACAGAATAAAGCTACATAAGAGCATTACATATAATTGGTAGCTCTAACCTTTTTATAGCTAGCCGGGTCTTCCAAGCATTAGTTTCTTTTCATTGCACTTGACTTGTATCACTCTCTCCATGATTGCTCTAATCACTCAACGTCATAATCTGGGTAACTAACCACATATAATTAGAGGTACTTCTCCACCCATATACTACTACCTCTTTCCTCGCTTATTCTGCTTACCCGTCATTAAACCCCAAACATCAGGTAAAACAATCTCATCCGACTTATTCTGAACAATAGGAGTGGGATCTAACTCACCCGTCATTACACCATATGCAACCCGTATACCCAACAAGAATATACCAATACCAACTACACCAAAGAATCCAGATGCTAATGATGATAATCCCATAACGGCATTACGGAATACTTGTGTTACTCTTTGTACGAAGTAGACATCAGTAGCTAAAGGATGGGATGCAAATAATACACCAAGGTAGGTAGTCAATAGCCATAACCCACCAGCACAAGCCCAAGCAAATGCAGCACCTCCAATACAAACTAAGGGATTGACACCATTCAAATCTCTCGCTTCTTCTATAGACTTTTGTCGTTCCTCTTCAGTCTTTTGTGATTGAAACTCTTTAAAGTATTCTCTATTCTTACCAGTACCATACTTTTCTTTATCAACTGATGCTTGAATTTCAGATAGTAATCGTTCATTGACTGTGCTGGTAGCTGCCTTGTTACTACTATTGATTGGTACTACATCTTCATTATCACTTGAACTTATGAGTATTTCTTTCTTTTCTGTCGCTGCTGCAGAGAATCTACGTTCTACAGTATCTGATATTGTTGTTGTTGGCGGTGTGGGTGATTCGTCAATATCATTATCATCGTCATTACCTAATGATAGTCTAACAGTACATTCCGTTTCTTGATGTATTGATATTGGTAACCGTTGTGATCTGCTCTTGACACCATGTCTCTGTGTTTGTTGTTTGTGTGTACCTCTATTATTATTTCTACTACCGATTGTAGATGACTGTTGAAGGCTACTTGCACTACTCTTGAAAGCTTGCGATTGCGACGCTGCCGCTACTATTAGGAGGACTATTTGAAACGTCATCATCGTCTTATCTTCTATCTACGATATGTACTCTCACACTTTAAAAAAATATGAAGGATACCGCAAGCAAAACCTCACATTTGAACTCGATTTAGTGGTGATATAGCGCTTATTTATCTCTACTAGGCCGCATGAATCTCTGACTATCATATTGCATTGAATATACTACTCAAGAGCTGCTAATTAGATACTACATTAAAGTTCAGTCGAAAAAACAATACCAATTGCAATAAAAACTGAGCCAACAACTCACATCAAGTGCAACACTTAAAAACATATCTTTTATCAATACCCCAATAAAAATACAATATGTCGGATAAGATTCTACTTGAAGATGACGATGATGCCATGTTTGGTGATGATAATGAAGAAGAGGAGGAAGAGGATGTTGATATGCCCTCCGCGAACCCTGTCAAGACTGAGGATACCATCAAAGTTGAACAACCACAACAACAACAAGTTATTGATAGTACCATACCAGAGATGACACCCGAGGAACTACTAAAATCAACAGCATCTATTAAAAATGTCACACTATCATCACTACTATTACCAACATCACTACCACCAGTATCACCTTTCCCCCATCACAATGCAGGTCCAACATCTGATCGATTACGTAATGCCATGTCACGTATATCAGCCAACCCCACACGTGACGCGGAGGCATGGCAGGCATTAATTACCGAGGCACAGAGCTGCTATCGTCAATTATTACCAAGTTTATACAAACTAAAGAATGTGGGATTACAACAGTTACGTAATGAGAATGATCCAGAAGTGGAATTAATTGAACGTAAGTTAGATTGGATTGAGGGGTGTTATGGTGCTTTGTTGCATTATTTTCCATATGCTGTAACGCATTACGTACAGTTGGTTGAGATATATTTGAGATTAAGTGCATTAACAGCTGATGAGGAAGAGCAGTGTGGTAATGTTCAGGGTGTTATGATGGCAGCCATGTTGGGAGGTGCAGGAGGTGGTGCCGCTGGAGTAGTTAGTGGGTCGGCTTTATCAAACCCTACACTCAACACACCTGATCAGGGTGTTGCAACAACGCCTGCGTCATTGTTGATGAACCCGACCATGGTTAATTCAGTTACCGAGCTTCAAAAGTCATATGATGAAAAGCTTGATAAGATTTTTCAATTCTGTTTGGGAGTACAACTTGATGGAAGTCCCGCGTTACACGGGAAGATTGTCAAGGGTGAATCAATTGATATTGAAAAGGTAACATCAAAAGATGGAGCACATACTGTTATCGGGGGTATGGCACAACATTCTATGGATTTATGGTTACTATACATTCGTAAACGATCGTGGGATGCTGCTCGATCAACTGCATTGGAAGTTGATGTTCCACCACCGCCACCTGGATATACACCCAACTTACCACAACAAGTAAGTGTATTACATCAACAGTATGAAGAGAGCTTGCGTGCTGCATACCGTGAACGTAAGGAGAAGATTCGTGATAGTGTTGTGGGTGCTTATGAATTGGCACTTGACCGAGGTGCAGGCTTTGCTCAGAACAATCACTTGATATGGAAACGCTATGTGAACTATGTCAAGTCATGGACAGAATCTGTGAGCTATAGCACCGCGGCATTGACTTTGGTCAATTGGTACCCCCACGGTGTTGATCCACAGGCAACACTGCCCCCATCTGATCCCGCACATGATCATTCAACATCTCAAAAGCAATTAAACCAATTGAGAAGTATATACCAACGGGGAGTTACACATCCCATGACGGGCTTGGATCAATTTTGGCAAGAGTATGAATCGTTTGAACGATCACATTCCGAGAGTTTGGGAAGTGTTTTGATTGCAGAGTGGTTGCCACGATATCAACATGCAAGGTCTATATACTTGGAGAGAAATCGAGTATGGACGGCACGTGATTTGCAAATGGGACGGTTGGCTGTACCTCCTGTGGGATGTGAAAGCGATGGGACAACGAGTGGAGGAGCATCTGGAATGGCATCTCGAGGAGGAGCAGGTGGTGCTGCTGCTGCATTGGGTGCCGATGATGATTTGGAAGGAGGAGCTGCAGGGACAGCAGGTATGACAGGCTCAGCATCAAACGAGGCCGAATACCTTATCCAAATGGAAGATGAGCTCAAGACATTATCCAAGTGGCGAAAACGAGCGGCATATGAACGCACCAATCCCGAACGTCTTAGTGCCTCTGACTTTGCCATGCGTGTCCGAGCAAGTTACTGTGAAGAGATTTGTGCCTTTGCACGTCATCCAGAAGTGTGGTTTGAATGGAGTCAGTGGGAATTATTGCATGGTAGCTCCACCGCATCATCGAGTACAGATACTCCAGGACAGGGAAGTAATGCCTCGGCAGCATTGATTGTACCAGCCAAGGCAGGAGAATGGAAGTCTGGGGGAAATGGGTTACGGGCAGTTTCAGTGCTTAGCCTTGGAATGGAATGTTTACCTGATTGTGCCTTGCTAGCGGAGGCACAGGCTGAGATACTCGAACGTCACCTACCAACCAGTACATCTACCGCCAACGGTGATTCCAATGTTATGAAAGGGTGCATTAGGGTATTGGAACAGTTTGTGGATCGATCTCCTACCACATTGGGATTTATATTGCTACAACGTCTAGTGAGAAGACATGAGGGGATTAATGCTGCTCGGACGGTCTTTGCACGTGCTCGTCGTACATTGCGTGTAAAGGAGGAAGATATGAGTACTGATGAGGAAGACAAGAAGGATACAGCTGCAATAGATACAAAGGAGGATGCTGCTGCGGGTCAAACTGAGGCCAAGGAGAAGACAGATGGCGCAGCAAATGGCGAATCTTCCACTCAGCAACGAATGGTAACCACTCGTCTTAAAGAAACAGTTGGTTCCACTGCGGCATCACCAGAAAATCAGGAGCCAGAAGATGCCGAGCAATCTAACACAGCCCCCGCTGGATACATCACATGGCATTTATATGCCGCACACGCAACTGTTGAACATCGCCTTAGTAAGAATCCCAAGGTTGCTGCCAGAATCTACGAACTTGGATTACGCAAACACAAAAGTTTCTTATCAAATCCTCCATATGTTTTACATTATGCCAACCTCCTTTTGGAGCTAAATGATGAAGAGAATCTCCGAAGCCTACTAATGCGGGCTGTTGCAGCATGTGAAGAAGAGGACAACATTGCACCTAATACTTCTACTGGTACTGATGATGCCGCTTCGAGAAAGAGAGATATGCAACGACCTCTGTGGGATATGATGCTCAAGTTTGAGGCAGTACTATCATCGGGAAGTAGCAAAGGCAACGTTGCCGCAGACATTTCCTCTATCGAGGCACGTCGCCGACGAGCTCTCTACGGCCCTTCGAATGAAGATGTTGTCATGGGTGGGGAAGGTCCTCCTGCAAGTGAGGATGATCGCGGTAGCAATAAGAGCTCATTAAATGAACAACTAGTTCGCGTAGAAGGATATGACGTTGCAAGTCGTATTGCCAACGGTATGGGACGTTTAGTGGATGTACTAACTGTCACCGGGGCTATTGGTAATGGAGAGTTTGATGGCACTGCTTCTAGTAGTAGTTTGGACTTTGCAGCTGCTGCCAATGCCTCGCTCGCTGCAGGAGGTACTTCCTCAGAACTATGGGGAGATGAATGTGCTGGCGGAGCAAGTGATGTTTCCTATGTAAAGAGACTCAAGTTTCAACGAGAGAGCAAGAATAGAGCTGCCGCCGCAGCGCTTGGACTTGGAGCAAGTCAAGGAGGCCAGCTAGCAGGAAAGCTACAATTACGAGAACGTGCTGCCGGCGCTGCTGGACAGGCTGCTGCCAACGCATTAGCATTACAGAATGCACCCGAGTGGCTCAGACCTCTTCTAATGTTGCTACCGCCTGTGCCCAAGTTTGGAAAAGGAACAGTCAAACCACCTCCACATTTAACTGAAATGGCTCTTTCTACGCTCAGAGCCAATCCTCTTCCAGAAACCCGTCCAGCATCAACCAACGGCGAGACCAAGAAGCGTGAGAGAGATGGAGATTCATCGGATGAGGAGGATACTATGGCAGGTGGTGGTGGATACAGCGATGCGTTTCGAGCTCGGCAGCGATCTCGACTTGTCGGTGCTGCCTCAAGTTAAAGCCATCGCCTTGAATGTCGGGAGATGATTGTGAAGAAGATATATCATGGATTCATACAGATACTAACAAGTAAAGAACTCAAATTTGATCTACTTCGAGTGTTACTCTGTCTAGTCAATGTGTATGTTATGGGTAGGAAGTGTTTGGTGATCAGTTTCAGAAGTATTAGGTTCTTGAGGTTAGTGAAGATTAAAGTTTATTACCTAAAGAGATAGACTCAAACTAATGACTACCTTTACTTTCACTAAGTATACATATGTGCAATAATTAGCATCCAATATCGTGCTATCATATGTTCATGTCTAGAGAATAGATATTTGTAAGTACCTTAGTACCCAGTTTTATACTTTTATCATTATTTTTCTCTCATTTCATTCGACTCATTCACCATCAACCTTTCTAATAAGCAATCTATTGACTAAACCATGACGTTTGCTAGAACGACTATGAGAGCAGTCTCCACAGACAAAGACGAGTATGCTCGTAAAGCTCTACAATTTAAATCAAAAGCGGAACAATTATCAGTGAAGAGCAAGTCGACATCATATAAGACTGCTTCCATACTAGACACAAGACGTGAAATAGAGCTAACTCAGTTGGCAGCCGAGTCGTTTAGAATATCAGGCAAGCATTATGATGCAAGTCGTATGTACGGAAAGGCAGCATCGTTGTTTGTCGAGTCATTAAATAGCCCACAAAAAGGAGCAGAGCTTTATACAGAGGCAGCAGCAACTGCAGAACATGTAGACAGCTCATTCGCAAACGAGTATTATCGGAAAGCAGTCACTAACCACTGCGACTCGTCAGATTATGATAAAGCTGCAATGCTCGAAGAAAGGATGGGCAACAAGTATACACAAAATGAAGACTATGAATTGTCTATCGATGCACACAAGCGAGCTTCCAAGTTGTACGCTGCAGCCAGCAACTTGGATAGTGCCGACCGTACTCTTGAAAAGGAAGCTTATATGTTGGCAAAGGTGGATAAAATTTCGGAGGCAGCGCACACATACCAACAACTCGCTGCAAGTTATTCGAAGCAAAATCTAAAGAAGTTCAGCATCCCGTCGATAATGATCAAAGCTGGAATATTATTAATATCTGAATGTCTAAGAGAGAAAGAGCTAGACTTTTCAGAAGTACGAGAAATGATAGAAGAAATTTATAAACTCGATTGTAGGTTTGGGGAGTCTAGTGAGCACAAATTCTTAGTTGACATGATACAATGCATTGTCAAAGGTGGATTGGATAAGTTTGCTGATAGTTTGTTTTGGTATAACAGTATTGCAGAGTTTGATGACATTACATTATTGGCTCTTGAAACTATCAAAGACACTATCACTGAACGAGCCAAGATGTAAATGTGGGTGGATAGCTGCAATAGCAGATCTTCAAAAGGTTATTGTTGGCTGCACATACCCAGCAAAACATAGAACATATACCAACAATTAAAAGTCACCACTTATGTCAGAAGGATCGAAGCAGTAATCTCTTCCCTCGATTCCCAAGCCGGCACAGCCTGGTACCAATTCAAATGACGACCGTCTAAAACAAAATAGATTCTTGTCACAATCGTCATCATCATCGCAATCGCCTTCGCACTTTCTACACTTCCCTTTGCAATTTTGATCTTCATCTACTAACAAGTCTGCTTCTGTTAATCCTTCACTGAATGGATCATAACAGTATGATTGATTTGGTCGACCTGCTCCTTGACAACCTGGTACAGGCGAATATTCCATTCTTTTCAAACATAATAATCCAGTTTCACATTCATCATCTCCACTACATGCGCCTAAACATGCCTCGCATGGTGTATATATATTACAGCCATTGATACGATCACCTAGGAACTTTAATCCAGTAGGTTGCTCTGTTACTGGTGCCTTTGACTGTTGTGTTGATGGTTTGAGAGTTGGGGCAGGAGTTACAACCTCTTCTGGAGTTATTGGTGAAGGTGTAGATACAACGGGAGATGGTGTATATTTAGGTGTTGCAACCGGGGCATTCGTTTCGACGGATATTTCAATATATTCTTTTTGAGATAAGTTTGATGTAGCATCGGATACAACATCATCAGCAGTAGAGCAATCTGATATAGTGCAATCAACCTTGACATTTGTAGAGTATGTAACAGTGTGTATTGTTTGTAGACTTCTACTGCCGTCACTTGACAACTTTCGAATAAAGCTAGTCGAGAAACCATCAAATGTATTCATTTCAACAGTATCAACCTCATACAAGTTGGACGGCATACTATCTTCTAATTCTTGAGTAATTGTATTTTGAATATACATTTCAATTTCATTCCAGTTCTCTACTTCTTGTGAACTCAAGACATCAGAATTCCAATCAGGTATCTTTGCTTCCAAATATGATGGTAATACAATATTTACTTGTGAATTGGATATTGGTATAGTTTCTATACCATCTGATTGTTGTTGTATTGGCGGTTTTGAAGGCGAAGGAGTTGTTTTAGCTGACGGGTTTGTGGCTGTATTTTCATTATCTGTAGTAATTAAACTACTAGATCCATCATTATCATTTGTTGGAGAAGATAATTGTGTAGCCCCAACTGCCAATATTGCAATGAATACTATAAGTACAATAGCCACTGCACTTAATATTGTTTTGGTTTTGGGTGATGAATTGTTTAACCAATCTAATCTCTTTTTAGGTTTGAACGATGACGTATATCCACTACCGCGACCACCCGACTCTAAATTAATCTCATCACCAACTAATATAGCTTTTCCGGTATCACCTACCATAATCTCTTGTGATTCATAACTTGTGTTTAAATTATTGGAAGTAGATGAGGCATTGTGTATCATATCATTATCGCTAACATGACTACTGTTAACTTTTGTGGGTGTATTACTTGGATTGAACTGTAAGCCCATTTCTGTTTCATCGTCACTATTGTGTGGAGAGTCCATTCTTACCTCTTCTACTATTGAGTGTAGGTGTAACTTTGTTAGTGGTCTTATGATATGAAAGCTATTGTTGTATTAGTATAAGAAGTTGGATAGAGGTCTCTTAGAAATGCTTCTGTCGAATTGCAATTACAATGGAATCCAAACTTTGAGGCTGGTAGGACTGCAGCTTAACCTATATCAAAAGGAGAGAGTGGTCTTATGAAAGCTCTACTCTTGAGAGTAGTGCAGCCAGCGTCATTTTTCTTCTTCGAAAGCATTAATTTTTCATGGCGTGAGTTGATTGGCGAATACCGCATTATCACTAAGGTCAGATCGTACCGTTTATTATTAGTACTATCGAGCTGACCTCCGTGAAAAAGACGATTTATCTATTTTGTTAGCGTTACAGTATGAGGAGCCGACGATTTGATCCCTATGGCGGTGATGGGGGTGCGGCTAACGCCCCTACATCTAATACTAATACTGCATTACCTCATGGTACGGCGAGACAGCGGACGTTAGTTGGAAACAATAACAATGGATCTCCAAACAACAATGTCCGAACCACAAGTCATAATAATTCTTATACTCGAGTTGGTAGTGGTAACAATATTTCCCCTACTCGCCCTATGCAGCCAACACGCTCTTCTGGTAACTTAATGAGATCTGGGAGTGATCATGGAAATGGTATAATGTCTCATCGAGTGCATAGCTCAACACAACAACAAGCCTATCCACAAAATCAGCAGTCATACAGTGGTCATAATACACCGAATGCATATAATATGGATCGAAGTAATGGCTACAATATGAATGGTGGACAATATAATAATAACAATAATAACCATACCACGAATGATATAGTCATGGGTAAGACTGGTGCGGCGCCATTGGCAACACAAGTTCATCCCTTGATGGAAGTTCGTAAACGCAGTGGAGCACAAGCAAATCAACAACAAGGTGCATACAATCCCTATGCAGGAGGTAATGATAATAAACAACGACATTCTCGTGGTAGACATCATCAATCACCATATCAACAATCATCATCTTCTAACTTCTTTTCGCA
>Ga0075439_10581_pt1 | contig 21268 bp, 16 predicted proteins | sample MintriSingleCell_FD_74264 | JGI IMG/M metagenome (GOLD analysis project Ga0075439, IMG submission 74264) | Marine eukaryotic communities from Monterey Bay, USA to study complex ecological interactions - Minidiscus trioculatus JGI Plate_4_G5... | ecosystem: Environmental > Aquatic > Marine >... | reverse complement strand
GTGAAGGTGCTATCGTCGTACATTTACCTAATAAAATCCATAATATATTCCACGTCCAAATATTTTCACAAAAAGATACCAAATAATTTCGTATCGGTAGAAATTTGACTGTCGTACTGACCGTGTCACTGGTCAGTATGGCGGAGTGTTCTGCATCTGTAGATGCTGTTAAAACTGCAAGAAAGTTATGGCTATCGGCAGCATCCCAATCAGATCTTGATGAAGTTGAGAGATTATATCGATTGGCACTATCATCAAAGAGTATATCAACAGAACAACATAATAATAGTGATGGCTTAAAAGATGACGATCAACCCAAAAAGAAGAAGATACGAACATCTTCTTCTGGACATTGTGGGTTAAATCGTCAGCAATTCCAACAAGCTGGTGAAAAACTAGCTCTGTTATTATGTCAATCGGGTAGATGTAAAAAGGCGAGAAAAGGTTTAGCGTCTATGGGGTATATCTGTCGTCTATCAAAACAAGTTTTAGATTACCCAAATGAGCATGATGATAATGAAGATAGGAGTACCACAGATGAAACACCAATAACCAAACAAAGAAGTTCTATATGTCAGATTGTTGATGGATTCTTATCTGAACAAGAGTTGAAGAGATTACGAACAGTATTTGAATCTCCTAATGCAAGTTATTGGGTTGATCATAACTATGCGGTAGAGCCACCATCACCTTACTTTTCATGGGTTATATCATTAAAAGATATATCAGAAGATGGTTTTATAGGAGATCTAATACTTAAGATACTGAGGTGCCCATTAGTCAATGAGAAATATCCTCATTTGCAAAGCAAAGCTAATTATGTGGAGCTGTGGGCTCATAATCGGCCTCATGCATCAGGACATCAAATGCACTTTGACTCCGATGATGAAGGCAGAGGTGGAGTCCGCAACCCTCTTATTTCTACTATATTATATATAACGGAACAAGATGCTACAACAAATGAAAAGTATTTACCAGTCGGAGGTCCCTCTCTGGTTACAAATCAAAAGTTAACAGACATTAGATTAGCTACAAAAGGATGGATGGCTCGTCCTAAACCTCAACGATTAGTGACATTTGATGGCCGATATCTACATGGAGTGGTTCCAGGCAAAGGTGTTCAAACAGGAAGAAGGGTGACATTGATGTTAGCATTCTGGGAAGAAATCAAAATACGACAAGGTCAAGGTCCGGGATCAGCTCGTCCTTTTCCAAATGGTAACGATATGCCAGAATGGGCTAGACAACTTGCAACTCCATTAGAAGAAAAGAACAGTAATAATTATGAAGCTTGCAAAGAAACAGATCCAATTAAGCTTGATTGTATCTATGAAACACTTGATGGGAAGAAATGGAAAAGGGGATCAGGAATTCCTCAGTATGATGAGGTTTTCCAAGGTTTCTAAAGTTTTTTAAGAAACCTTTATGTTACTAAACCTATCCTTTACATAACAACAAACATTGTCTTCATCATTGTATCATCATAACGTTATGATACCATCGGAAAGACAGGAACGCCCGTCACTACGCTTGAAGCTTTGACAAGCAAATATGTAAAGCCACCAACAAGACCAAGATTAGCTAGTAACCATGACATTATCAGTGACATGTATCTATTGATGATGGGAAACTTCTCTCTCAAAGGACTTTTATTCGCTATTGCAACTACAAACTTTCGATACCTAAAGAAGAATGGAATTGTGATTATTGCTCTTGCTGGTAGACAAGGCATACCAAAGAACATATCCATTGTTGCTTTTCTTTCCAAGAATAGAGACCAAACTGACACTGGTGATGTCCCTGTTGCTATACTAACCTTTGTCCATGTAGATGCAAATATAACACCATTCATGACATTAGCAATAAAGTTATAGGCTAATACCATGATTGCTCCCAGATAGACAATGACCGTGAACGCTTCCTTTCTTTCTGCCTCTGTCATTGACTTATTCCAGAATATATTGAGCAGCTCAATTGCCTCGTGAATGTTAGCATCTCGCATCAAGCTCAGTGTCTTCTCTGAATATGTTAAAGCGCTACCTGCTCTTTTTATTGCTCCTCTAGAAAGATCTATTTATGATAGTATAGTGTAGAGTCAGAATCATTGATACGTGGCTAAACATGTATATATGTATCATATCAACATACCAAATCAAGTTGAACATACCTTATCATATCAACTTACCTCCAAATTTGTATTCTTCATTCTTTGTCACAGCTTGTATACCTTCTTCAAGTACATGAGCTGTTGAGCCAATTACATTCTTTGTTACTGTGTAGTACATTACCATATTGCAGTATATCATTAGTCAGATCACGAAATAATGTATAAAGAAACATATTTCTTTGCATTACTCACAATCTCCAAATTTATATTCTTCATTTCCTGTTACAGTCTTAACAGCGCCTTCCACGCCGGTTGTCGTTCTGTTCACCACTTTCCTTGTAAGATCACCAAACTTATAGTCTTTTCGGCTTGATACATTACGAACAAACTTCTCAAATCCATTTGGGTTGTCTTCATTATTACTACTACTTTCTTTGTCTTTATCATCATCGTTGTAGATGCTTTCGGTTGCATGAAGTGGAGTCCAGAAACGATTATGTATTGGAGATAAACTAAATGATGAAGTTGGATAGTTCTGTACTAACAGTGCCACAAGAAGAGCTGTTCTAATAGATGACATATTAAATATAGTGATAGGTATACATATAGTTTTACCTTCCCCTTCAATATTTTTGTGTTAGGAAGATCTCCAGACAAGATTCTGCACTCTCATAAAATTTTAATATCGTCACGCCGAGTCGCCACCAATGAAAAGAGGTTATGCTGATGAGTTATGATTATGTACTAGCAGTATAGAACTGATCTATTGCAATATCAACTACCAGTATAATATCAATTCAATATCAATCACTAAAAGCAAGATAAGCCATAAAATGCTCGCTGTGGCTTGAAGTATGGGGACTCGGTATCCTCAAAATCTTTCTCCAGTCACAACAAACCAATGACAAATCATATAACTAGAAGAGCGGCGTCGAATATATCTAAATATCACCATGTCCTTCCCAGTAGATCAAACTCGTGCCTTTGGCAAATTAATATTATTCGGAGAACATCTAGTAGTATACAAAGCGCCGGCACTAGTCGGAGCAGTCTCAGCATATACCAATTGCAAATTAGAATATGTAGATTCACCTGTTGGTGTACAAGTTATAGATGATCGTCCTGCGGTACCTCAATATAAGGTAAAGAAGAAGGATGAGGGAGATAAAGCTATTGAACTTACATTAAATCATCTTGGTGTTGATACCAAATCACGAGGTGTGAAGTTGATACTTGCTTACTTATTATCCTTGTCTTGTATATAGCCTAATCTAATCTCTCCATTATAACATTGAACATGTGATTAGGTGTGAAGTTGACATTTGGTGGTGATTTATGTTGTGCAAGTGGAATTGGGTAAGTAATATATTATATTATTGTACTGTATATTAGTGCTATTGTGATACATGTCCAAGTGATGAATATAATTTAAATCACATATGTTAGAACGGTGTTTTAGGTTAACCACCATATCACCGAAAAACTTACTATTCTGATGGATATATCACATAATTTGTGTTCAATTATTGGTATTTTACTTTTATGAATGAAACTAATATGCATCTACTCTACTACATACCTTTAACAGTGCATCAGCAGCACAGGTAGTATCCTTAGCACGAGCTGTTAATATTGCTGATTCCAAGTCTCTTACTGAAGATGAAATCAATGCAGCTGGGTATGAAGGAGAGAAAGGGTACCATGGTACTCCGAGTGGTATTGACAATACAGCTGCAACATTTGGAGGATTGCTGCGATTTCAACGTACTGATGATGCACCTATATTTGAAAAGAAACCATTATCATCTCCAATTAGAATTGTCTATGCATCCACTGGAATTACAGCTAGTACTACCGAGGTTGTAGGAGATGTACGGACAAAGAAGGAGGCCGATGAAGTTTGGTTCGTTGATATAATGAGCAAATACATGACAATAGTCACTGAGGGGGAGAAGGTTGTGGAAAGTGGAGATATGAATAGACTTGGACAACTGATGAACGAGAATCATGCATTGTTGCAACAGCTAACTGTTAGCTGTAAAGAATTAGATGACCTTGTAGAAGCAGCTCGATCTGCCGGAGCTGTGGGTGCAAAAATGTCAGGCACAGGAAGGGGAGGATTAATGATTGCTCTAACACCAACAGAGGAGTTACAAAACTCAGTAGCAGCTGCATTAGAAAAGTTAGCTCCACAAGTATGGAAAACGACATTTGCTTAGAATCAGAGTCTATTTAGGTGTGTAGGTTAAAAGTTATTGTCTTAATAAAAAGTAATTGTGTATACAGTATTGAGCAAACACTTCATTAATATTAATGCTATTAAATAAGGCTCAAAGTAGGACGCTCGAACTTCATTTCCCTCTAGTCCAATTATCCGAGTTGTAAACTATTTGTCTGCAAGTCGTCTTTTCATATACCAAACTTGCGCATCTTTTAAGTGTGTAAAAAATTGTATGATAACATCTGCCACCAAAAATGTTATGACCTGCTTCGCCTATCCTTCCTGCTCCTCTTACGACGTCTACGGCTACGATCCCTCTTCCTTTTCCCTCCTCCCTGATCCCCATTTTTGTTAGGACTACGACTCCTGCTCAGACTCCGTTCCCTTTCTCCACTCTTTTGATCACCAACTGAATCCTCATTTACTCGTCCTGGAGACCTTGACCGACTTTTGCTCCTGTAACGACGTGATGATCCTCTGCGCCTATCATCATCATATCTCCTACCACGATCATCGTCATGATGCCTTCCTCCTCGATGATGCCTATCACGACTATACGAACGCGACCTTGATCGAGAGTATGAGTAACTCCTTGATCTACGCCGATATCCTCTGTCCCGATCTGAGCGTCGATAAGAAGGACTACGGCTCCGCGAATACCTTGACCAACCACCACCGCCACCTCTGTTATCATTTCCGCCTGCAGAGCTTCCTCCACCCCAACCAAATCCGTCCATTTTATTTGGATATCCATAACCTCCTCCAGGCCCCATTGGTGGTCCTAGGGGCATGTTATTATTATAGGGTCCTGGCCCATAAATGGTATCTGGAGGTCCACCCATACCACCACCACCCATATGATTCATTGGCATCATGTTCGGATTGCAAGTGCACCAACGAGGACGATAGCCACATTGTTGACATCTATCATTTTGGGGCGGTGCATTACGCCCTCCTCCACCATTGCCACCCCTTCCTCTTCCGCCACCAGCAGAATTACTCTCAGCTACTTTTAATATACGACCATCCATTTCATGTGTATTTCCAGATTCAAGAGCCCTCTTTGCGTCGTTCTCTGGCATGGTAACAAATCCAAATCCACGTGAATTGCCCGTGTCACGTTCAGTTGGGATGTGACATTCAAGTACACTATCTTTCCCGTACAACTTTGTGAAGAAGTCGTATAACTGATTGGGTAATGTTTTATACGATAGATTGCCAATGTGTAGTTTAATAGCAGGAGGACGATCGCCCTTCTTATTACTCTTGTGTCGATCACCACGTTTGTTTGTGGTACCTCCCTCGCCAACTTTACTATTGTTGTTGTCCTGTTTGTCATTCTTTGGTGGCGATGGATCTTGAGCGGCTGCCTTCTTCTCGTTATCCTTACTATTGCTACTACTACTCTTGACCGTGACACGTTCATCCATATCCTTATCAGGCACTACCTCTGCTGCCGGAGACTGAGTCACAACAGCCTGGGTTGCTGCATTCTCATTCTTCACGATTGGTGTTGGAAGTGTAGACGTATTGTCAGCAGTACACCCAAGATCAACCAACTGTTGTTTCACATTATCATGAAACACGGCATCAGTTGTCATAACATCCAACGAGTTCTGAAGTGACCTAACATGACCATCATATAGTGTCAAGACACAACTATCTGGTGCCATTGAATAGTACCGTTCCTCAACCTCCATCGTGCTATACCAAGCATACGTGTCAAAGAATGTTTGCCATCCCATAATAGCACTCTTCTCTCCGCCGTCAACTGACGACGACGACATGGTACTACTATCATTATCATTATTAGAAACATAATTCAATCCACCCTTTGTTGCCTTTGTCCATAATTGGACACTATTGAAGTGATCCTTCAAACATGAATTCAAACTTTGTAATAACTTGCCAAGTTTCTTTGCAAATAGAAAACTTAGATACATGCGAACGCTATTCTGACATGCCTTGTCAAGTATTAATCCGTCCAAAGGTTTACCATTATTGTTATTTCCTCCCAACGACGACACTTCCATAACTTTCTCGGGCGGTAATGTCGCGACAATTGCAACTGCAAGTAAATATGGATCAATCTTACCATTATTATATGCACAAAACGTAATCTTCTTCCCCTTCCTTAATGATTCTAATGTTTCATCATTATTGGTAACCTTACCCAATAATGATATACGTTGTTCAGTCCACCATGACTTGACAGAGTCTGCATCTAATGATTCAAAGACATGTTGTTTTATAGATAATCCGTCATTATTTGATACTGCCTCATAATCCGTTGGTGGATCAACATTACCTACGCCATCAACTAATGCCCATGCAATACGTACTTTGTCAGCTGGATTACTCATACGTGTGAAACCAAATTGTTGCATGAATTGTTCATTATCTAAACATCCATAATTACGATATATCTGTTCATGTTTCTTCGTCTTTCTGGTTGTAATAATGTTTAACCGACCATTTGATTGTGTTGCTGTAGTTGTCATACTTGCATCATTATTAGTATCTTCTCCTCCCTCGTTGGTTAACGCAGAACGGTGCCATTGTGTCTGAGCTGCATCATCTTCATGATTCAACATATCTAAAAATGGGATTAATACACCACAATTTTCCCATACACTTGATGGACTATTAACCATGGCACTACCATCCATGAACCAAGAAGGTAACGAACTAGTCATCAAAGCTCTAGATTCATAAACAGCCGCGGCCCATACCCATCTATCCCACGTAATCATACCCTCACTAAAAACATTGGGATATTTATATAATATACCCGCATTAACTAAATTAATTAATTCACTTGATAATTGCATAGTCCGTGCCGCTACCTTTTGTAATGCCGGCATACCGGGTATACATCCCGCTAATAAGGCTAATTCATTACGTTTCCAACAAATTGGTACACATATTGATGAGGGTAATGTTCGTGCGTATGGTGCAAATGTATCTGGCGTGCCCTCTGGCAGATTATTTGATGATGTGCTTACGAGCGGTTTATGTTCATTTGCAAATCGTTGATGGATTAAAAATGCCAAGAATGGTGCACGGTATGATAATACTCCTGATTGGACCAATTTAGAAGTGTCAGCCTCACTATTAATGCCACCACCCTGATTACGTTCGACTGCAATCTGTTGTGCCTTATTTAATACAGTTTCAACCTTCTTCCGTTCCTGTAATATCTTAACTAATAACTGCGTACCGCTATTTTGTTGAATTTTCATTGCCTGTAACTTTTCCAACTTGGCTGTATTACCAAATGCCTTCCAATAATTATTATTACTAGAGTCTGAATCAATAAATTCATGTTCACCACCACCCTCTGATGATGGTTGTGGTTGTTGTATACAATTAAAGATAGCCAATCCAGCATCACTTCCTATAATTAAATCGGGTGTAATCATTGCTGAACGGGGTATACTTAATGCAATTTCATCCTTCTTTAAATCACGACATGTACGTACTTGACATCCTATACTTCGATCGTACATGTTACGATCTTGTGTATTATCTATGGCACCACATCGTATGTCGGAACTGTTAACTTTATTACCACCACCACTTAATAATCCATCTTTACCACTGTCAGTGGAACTACTACGTGGATCAACGGCTGTACTTTCAAAGACTAAGACGGGTGCATTCCGTGTGCCGTCTGTAGCCTCACCGTTGACAATTGTTAATGCACCATGTACGGTGATATTTGCAGACTTTGTTGCCCATTTACGAAAGTTAATTAAATTTGTTTTTAATGATGATGCTCCACCTGAGGAGGAATCACCATGTATTATTTCATTGTAGGTAGTTGTCATGATTGAAGTTATACCTAGAATGAAGTTTATGTAACTTGTTCTTTTGTGTGCGCTGATCGTAAGAGATCGATTCAGTCGCCGCCGGTATATTAAGGACCTTCTTTTTAATATTATTGGTGGTACCAGGGTGCTTATGCCGTCCACAATCGAACGAGGCGTTATCTAATACGGCCTCGCCATGTTTGTTCTAAGTGGCACACTTAAAATAAAAATAAACTGAAAAGCTAGTGCGTAATGTCTCTCTATTTGCAGGCGAATGAGTAAGGCAGTTCAAATTCAACATATAATAATATTTAGTTTCATCTGCTAGTACAATTATATAAACATCTCGAAAACACCAGCAAGAGATCCAATCTCAAGCAAAGTGTTCCCTTTTGGTTGATTGTTGTGTATCTACCTCTGTTCTTCATCAATTATAATCTTGACATTTGAGAATATTTGATTCCAACCTCTTGGATTTGTTTCTTTCAAGTTGGAACACATCCTCATGACCCGAGTTAAGTCAATCTCGAGCCTCGTAACAGCATACAACACACAATGCATTAGTCCATCCAATACATTCTTCCTACACCTCTGTTCTCTATGGTCGACATGACTTAGAAAGAGATTAATAAGCATACTCAATCCATTCCTATCCAACATTGGATCGATGATTTCCATACTTCGTTCTCTTTCGGTAGTTTCAGCAAGCCATTCAATCACTTCAATGTTGGTACCACTACTTGCCGATGTCTTGCGGGGCTTGGGTGAATCCATTACCATTGACTTGGACCTTGACTTTCTACTACCCTTACCGCTTGCGGTTGTAGCTAAGCCTACTCCAAGGACGTGAGATATACACTCCAATGAATTTGACAATGTAAAGCAACGTCCATGTAATTGGGCAAGCACAGTCTTGGCAACCGATCCACATTGTTTACTCTTAAGAAGCTTTAGTGTTTCGATCATGATCGTCTTCCAAGAGATTTGCGACACAAGCTCACCTCCCATTGACACACCAATCATACCCGCAGCAATAAGTGAAGCACGAAGTACATGTACATTCACATTCTTCTCACCAACAGTATCTTGGATAACATTTAAGGCGGCAGCTCTCGAACTCTGACCATCTGGTCTGGACGCGCCCTTTCCAAGATGAGAGAGTAATTCAGCTTTATCCTTCCACTTCATGTCTGGAATTTGTAATTGTTTCAACACGTCTGATACTTTCTGTACTTGTTCAACTGATTCGTCGTCGTCTGACTCGTCAGAGTCTGGTGGTGGCGGCGGCGGTTGTCTTCGAAATGAGTTTGACTTGGCTCGTGGTGCCTTGGTCGATTCTCTCTTCTTTGTACTTGGTTTGGCAGACGGTGGCTTGTGAGATGATGCCGACGCTTTCCTAACAGTAGTAGTACTCGTGTTGTGTCTACCGCCAACAGTGGATAGAAATGTAGAGCAGGCATTGCTTGACAAAAAGGCTAATCCATTCTCACTCATATCATCTCCCAATCGAATATAACCAACACCCTTGGATCTAAACTGAGGTGCAATCTTCCGTCCTCCACTCCTAGCCTCCTTTTGTGGGTACCAACCTCCAAAATCTTTCTGGGGGTCCAAGATGACATCAATTGCTCCATTACAACCCTGGAAGAAGTCCTCTACGGTCTTGGCTGCCGAACTGCCCGTTAATAGATGAGCATCCTCTTCTCCAAGATGAAATTCGTAGATTGACTTGTCTCTAGAAAGCTTTGTTGCCGCTTGGTTGTGATCAACATAGTATCCCTTGACATTGCGCATTCGTATACATTCAGTACCAATATCATTCTCATGACCATTCACACTGCCAATACCGGCATGCTTTACTTTGCCACTGAAATCAATGTCACCAATCACAATTCTCACACAATTCTTCTTTCCTGGTTCTTTCGTTTCAAGCATGCATTCCATCCTCCGTGGTCCAGAGTAGATAATCTTCTCTCCAAGCTGAGGATTATCATGAACAATCCATAATGCATGATGAGTAGGATCCGATTCCTCTTCTATTTCAATAGATGAAGCTTCTTGATTATGGTGTTGATGATTATGTAGAGCAGATGCAGGGCTGCTGTGACTTATATCTTGCTCAGTAGTAGCGCCCTCTTCATATTCCTCCCAACATGATTTACAATAGTATATTCCTGGATTGTCAACATCTGGTTCACAATTTGTTGTTGATCCGCAAGTATCACAACAAACACGAGGCGTCGTCGTTCTATGTTGTTGATGGTGATAATGTTGCTGTGTATCAGAGAAGGTTACACTACCAGGAGTGCTGCTTCGACGATTGTTGGGCGTGTACTGATCATGTCTACTACTACCAATGGGAGAGACATCCGATCGTGATCTATCAAATGTAATATTGTTACTGGAAGGAGGAGACATTTTATTATCTTGTTCACCACCTAATGATTTTTTAGCGGCACGCTTTGTCTTCTTCTCAACTTCATCAATCTTTTTACGGTGAGTAGGATCTGATGTCAGCTTTAGCACAAGGTCATCATTCTCTGATACCTTTTGTGTTAAACTCTTCTCCTTCTTCTTGGGTGGTGGAGGTTCCCAAACGCCAGTCTTCTCCTTGTACTTGTTCTCTTGCAATTTTCGCTGTTTATGTTGTTCAAGTCGTTCCTCTGGAGATAATTTCTTGGAATGTGATGTATCAGCACTTCCCCCACGAGAACTAAGATGTCTAGAAAGGACATCATCATATCGTTCTCTTCCACCACTAGTAGTACTCGTATTTAATCCAGCATTTGCAAGCTTAGCCTCCAAGGATGCAATCTTCTCGGCCTGCTTTCGAATAAGAAGTTCCTTAGCAGATGCCAAATCCACATCGACACTAGAACCACGGCTTGACGGAGTATAATTATTATTAATCTCCTGACGTGCATAATCACTCAATAACGATCCCTCAATGGACTTACTTCTATTACTAACAACAGCTTGAGTTGACTCAGAAGAATCTCCTTCTGCAACTTCAGAAGAAGATGAAAAGGCATGCAACTCGGACATCATTCGTCGTGATGTAGTACTACTACTATTCCCAACTAATGAACGACGTTCACTTCTCATACAATTCGAGAATACTGCACGTTTAATCCGCCGGATATGTCCAATCTTAACACCTAATTCTTTCAAATCATGTTCTGTTGCATCTTGTAATGAAGCCACATCATCATATCCGTTATCAATCAATGAATTACAATACTCATCTGATATTTCACTAGATATACGTAGTTCAATGTGTAGGAAGGAATGCAATCCATCACGTCCATCTGGAGGACTTAGTACTATAGAATTTAATGATTGACTTGCATTTGTTATTGGTGTTTGCTCAATGTATTGACTTTGATGTTGTTGTTGTTGATAATGTTGTTGACCACCATTAACACCCTCTGATGATCTACGTCGTGATCTTCCCTGTTTTGATGATGGACTAGTTATTGATCTAGTCGACATTCGATATGATGTGTGGGGTGAAGAGTTGATGGGGATATGGATAACAAAGATGATTGATGTTCTTAACTATTATCAAAGTCTATTATGTGCAACGTAGTTGAAGATATCACAACCGATTTAATAACATCTAATACCAACGTGATGAACATTGTAAACCTCCCCCATATATCATTTGAATCGGCCATAGGCTCGAGTTAGTTGCAACGACGGCAGAGGCTATTAAAACGTAAAAAGGCAGAAAAAAAAATGACGAGTCTCGCGGGACTCCCGATATCTTATTAGCCATCTATCACAACATAGCATTCGCATAGCATATTATGATGCTCCCTACTACTACTCTACTAATAATATGTACAATACTGTTGGAAATTGCAGCTGCTTGGTCGCCGGGGTTGCATATTACTTCTTCTCAGAAATTATCTAGCAGCAGCAGTACTCGTTTAATGATGGCCGATGATGATGATGAAGATATCAAATCTGATGCAAAACACTCTGGATATAATGTATTGGGTACTGAATTATCCTGCTGTTGTTCAAACGTCGGAGGGTCGGGTATTGGTACTGGATTTTACAGGAATGGATATTGCGGTAGGTATATGTTGTTGTAGTTTGGTGTATCATGCAGTGATGTATTCTAATTTCTATATCTTATGCGCTCAATATAGCAACTGGTGATCAGGATATGGGACGTCACACGGTATGTATGAGCGCAACAGATGAGTTTCTAGAGTATTCAAAGTCCGTAGGTAATGATTTAAGTACACCAGGTATGTTTTATGCATTGATTTGTTTGTTTTATCAATTGATTGCCTTTAAACCACTATACTAAATAAGGTATATCTCCTCTCTTCCATCTTCCATATCATAAATCATGCTAACGCGTATCTTTCAGTGCCACAATATCATTTCCCAGGGTTGAAGGAGGGTGACATTTGGTGTTTATGTGCACAGCGATGGGCAGAGGCATATAATGCTGGCAAAGCCCCAAAAATATACTTACAATCCACACATGAAAAGACATTAGACTATATTCCGCTGGAAATATTGAGGTTATTTGCAATTGATGATCAAAAATCCAAGACAGTTTTAGACAAGCTAAACTTGCAAAGGAATCAATTAGATGAGTTGATGAGTAAGGGAGATGCAAATGGAGAGGATTCGTTTCAATAAGATGCATCACTCTAGCAAATTGAGGAAGTACATTATTGCTATGACTTTTACTATGAGCTGGAGAGCTTATCTCAGAGGGGTAAAGAACGAGTTGTAACTTTTATTCCAAACAAGCCTATTGTTATAGTGTCAAGAGATACTATTACACTTATTAGAACCAAGCGATAAACAACAACATGGAGACCTTTGTACACTTTGGTTCTAATTCTTAGTTTTAATGCTGTAAATAATATGTGTAGATTTATATTCTTACACAGAAATAAGGCCAACACTTGGCCTACAAACACATAACACATAATACATAATTTACTACATCCAGCCGGTATTGAGGGAATCATCAATATGTTCGTTGAATCGTTTAGACACAATAGAAGCATTGAATTTATCTTCCTTATCCAAGTAGCTGAATGGGAAGAGAGAGAAGAGTAATTGTGAGAAGAGCTTTCAATGCATATGCACATATGCATACACATAATATCACATACCTGAAGATTTTCATCACGACCGTCATCTGAACTTTTGGCACATTCCTGCCAAAGACTTCACTCTTCGTCTCCTTTGCTCGTCGTCTTAGTTGATCTTCTAAACGTTTATGATAAGCAGCAGTACGGACAACTGGCTGTTTCATTGGTAGGGCATACTGAGGATAAAACATACCAGGAGGATACTGTTGTTGCTGCATCATCATACCAGGATATTGCTGTTGGATATACTGCTGGGGATAGCCAGGAGGTGGGCTAAACTGCATTTGATGCATAGGACTAATCATCATTTGTTGCTGTTGCTGTTGATACTGTTGAGGTTGTTGAGGATGATGTTTCTGCTGTTGTTGCGAAGAAGCCGATGCTGGTGGTTGACGAGGAGCTGACGACGGTTGTTTTGATGAATCCTTCTTGGTATCAGTTCTAGGAGCCACACGACGATTTGGATGATGAACAACAGGACTAGACGTGTTCTCCGGCGGCCAAGGCTCTGTCTCGATAACACCTGCCTTTTGAGAGGCTTCTATGGCAGCATCTGTATAAGAATGAGGTGTGATGTGTGAGTTAACAAATCAAAGTGTGATAACGTATACAACTCAAGTATAAAGAGAGAGAGAGATGACTCACCTACGCCTCGAAAGTCTTTCATCTTTCGTCTCCGCTCAAGCAATGCTTGACTACCAACATAGTTCTTACAATTTGAACACTTGCACTTTTCACCACATGTTACACCACTATTGAAACATTCACAGTACTTCTTGAGACATTGCGACTTCTTACATCTACAACCAGAGGCGTGTGCATTGGTTGTTTCTGTAAACTTTGTCTTGAATGCCTTGGGATTCTTTTGCTTCAGATTAACAATAGCCTCCTTCCGAATCACCTCATGGGATGGTGTGTTTTTACAATCAACGCATTTACATCCATAACAATATTCCTCTGCCGCGAAACATACACAGTATAGCTTGAGACATTTACTATTCTTACACGTGCAAGGACCAACAGTTCGACCACCAGTATCTTTTGAGAAATTTTCTTTCCCCGAACCACCCCTTCTTGTATGTGCTACAGGTGTCATCATCATTAATCCTGATTGTGTCACCCCTGACGATGTTGAAATTGGAGGTTGGGCTGGCATTTGTGCATATCCATGAGTAGTAGCAACTGATGATGATCCATAGTTGATTCTCATATCTGCCATGCCTTGCGGTAATGGATGGACTGTCTGAGGAGGAGGGACTGTCTGGTGTTGAGTAGTAGCCTTTGGCTTCTTTGGACGAGGAGCCGATGATGCTGTTGTAGTCTTTGGAGGAGGAGCTGATACTGGACTTCCACGCAAGACACTGTTGATACCTTCAATACCACGTCGAGCCTCGGTGATATCCATACCAACACCAACACCAATCTTGACACGCATACCGCCAACACCACTTGATGATTTAGGCAAAGTTTTCCACTTTGGTGCAGTTGTCGTCTTGATGGCAGTAGTAGTATGAGCAACAGGCGGAGGAGGAGAACTACGAACTTGCTGTGGTCGCGGTGGCTCATGTTGAATATCATCTGGACAACCTTCCTCGGGAGCTTCTTCTTCTTCTTCCTCGGGAGGAGAAGGGGCTGGAGTCTCATCGTCATCCTTACTAGTTCTATCAGACTTTTTCAATATAGGTGACCCACGAATAGTAATACTATTACCTTGTGATGGGCTAAGTGAAGTACCAAACGAGTAGGTATCGTCATCTCGCAAAATGGGTGGACGCAGTAATCCATCACTATCTTCAGAGAACTGAGGTCCCAGGAACTCTCGGCCAAACGCTTGCATGGCACTGGGTGACCATGATGCCGCATTGAAAATAGCTTGATCAGCTCCTGCACTTGGCGTGGGAAGAAATCCTTCCCCAAATGAATTTGTGAATCCAAATCCAAATGAGTTTGTGAATGGTATCTGATACCCATCTGGTGGTGTAGTGACCTCTTCCTCGCCTTGTCGTTCACGTTGTGATGATGCATTTGTCGTCGATCCTCGTTGTGGCGTTGTATCTAGTTCCTGTAAATGTGGTCGAGGGGTGAATGTGAAAGGAGAAATAGTGAGAAGAAAGGTTCAACACAGACAAACAAACACCAAAACAACTAAATCAAATGCTTACCAGATTTCGAAGAAACTCTTGTGGAGGTGAAGAATGCCACTCAGCAGGCAGCCCGTGTGTAGCATCCCTCTTCTTCTTTGACGATGGTGGAGACATCAAGCCAAGGTGCTGTTCATCTTCGTATGATAACTCAGCAGTTTCCATCGTCGTATCAACCTTGAGATTCCCTTCTCTACCCTTCTTGCGCTTGGATGCTGGCGTACGTTGTTGCTGTGGCCTCCTTAATACTCCTGTAGGTGTTGGCGGTGGAGGAGCAAATTGATGTTGCTGATATTGCTGCTGAGATGGATGCCAACCATATCCTTGTTGACCTGGCGGCGGTGGAGGAGGATACTTCTGTTGAGACCATTGAGCATGTCCAGAATATCCATACCCTTCACCTCCTGGCGGCACTGCCGTCATCATTTGTGGATGACCGTAGGGATAGTAATTGTATCCTGGTGGATAGTGCTGCACTTGATGTTGTGGATGATGTTGTTGGGAAGAAGGAGGATACCTCTGCTGTTCACCACTTCCACTACTTGCAGACCCAGACGAATTAGCACGAAGCTTCTTCGTTGGTGATGGATTACGCTCACGATGCACATTCTGACGTCGCTGAGACGATGATGATGAACTTCCTTGTTGTTGTTGCTGTTCTCCTCGTCCTACACTGCTACCAACATTGTTGTTGGGCGAAACGTCAGGGCTTTGTGAATCAAATGACAATTGCAAGGCAGCTTGGATATTATCCTCATGTGAATCATATTCGGCTTGCATTGCCAAGTCGTGATGACGACGTCGTTGAGAGGAAGATGAAGTAGAAGATGGATGGTGACCTTGTGGTACTCTTCTATAGATGGATTGTCTTGAGACCTGTGTTTAGCGAGAAAAGAGTGTTGAGTGTTTTTCCTAAAAAAAAATAAAAAATCGCAGTGGCTCTACTTGTATGGGACTTACCGGCATTCTAGCAGGAGTCGACTTGTACGGTCTTCTCCTACCTGGTCCTCAATAATGATAATGAGATGATACAGCATCCTCTTCACTGCTACTTGAGCTATCCTTTGCCTTGGGTATATGCACAACTCTACCATGATAGTTGTGACGTCTAGATGCTGATAGCGACATACCTCGAGGGTAATTTTGTCTAGCGGTATCGACATAGATTGTCGGTGGCGACTCATATGTATATCCATGAGGAGGCGGGGGGTATTGATGAGAAGGAGGAGGTGGAGGATAATGATGCTGTGGTGCATAGTATTGATGTTGTGGATAGTGAACCTGTTCTCTAGGTGACGATTCGTCTGAGAGAAAAGGTAAGGTAAGAGATGTGTGAGCACAAGATGTGTTCCAAAAAAGTGTAGCTAGCAACAGAAATGACAACAAACTTACCATGATGAGATGCCTCTACCGAAGTTGAAGCAGTAACAGTCGCTTGTAACGAGTCATCCGCTGCAAGCATCATCATACCACCAGCAGTAGTGTTAGTATGTCTCCTCGAACGTAATGAACTTGGTGACGGTGGACTGAACAAATCCTTCAATCGAGCAGTTTCCTCATCTAACTCGGAACTACTTGATGAATATAGTTGTCCGGTTGGATCATCTTGAAATCGTATCTTGCTCTTCTTCTTCTTCCTGAATGGATCGACGTTGTCAAATGTATTCCGTCGTGTTTCCATTGTAACTATTGGTGGAGCAATTGCTGCTCTACTCATACTTGGTGTAGTGGTCGTATCCTGACGACGACGTTGAGATGAAGCAGCAGCAGCAGCAGCAGATGTTGCCACTCTACTTGGATGATTTGGTGTCGTCTCATGATGCTGAGCACCTCGATGAGAAGAAGAAGATGGCTTAACTGATGTTGATAGTTGATGCGCATTGCCCGTTATCGGGGATGACTTCTCAAGATGTCTATCTCGTTTGCCACTAAGTGATGATCTACTGCTTCCAGCGGCATCTCCACTTGTTCTTCTATCTCTATTGTTATCCACAGCAATCTGAACTTGTATCGACCGATGCCGATTAGGAGTTGATCCAACTTGTACAGATCTTGACTCAAACGGTGGTGGTACAAATGCCTCAGGTATTCTATATCCTTCCTTCTGCTTTTGCTGAGTATTACTTCTATTATCTTCTTTTATACCAGCGGCCAATCCTTTCGACATTGCAGCTATACTCGAAGCAGCATCTTCTTCTTCTTCTCTTTCATTCTGTACATTGGAAGTTGTAGATGATGCTGCCGCCTTGTGATGAACAACACTGGCCAATCGATCTATACTGTCTTCTACATTCGATGGCGGTGGTGGCGGTGGCGACGTATCATTATTATCAGATGATGATGAACTGCTGCAACTACCAGATGGCTCTTCACCACGGGGTAACTTCACTAGTCGACGCGATGATGACGGCATCGTCTCTATTCTATTATTATATTCTTTTGGTTATCACAAAAGAAGTATATATTAATTGGTGCCGCCGATCGTCAAAAACTCTATATCGTCGATGATTGTTGAGATACTATCACTCTATGCATCATTATCGATAGGCAATGTAGTTGTTGATTGATAATGTAATGTATGTTATTACTTCTTGAAGATCTGCCACCAAGCTGTTGCGAGAGCACTGCCAGTAAGCCGCCTTATGTTTTTTTACTCCTCGATAATGTGAAGGCTGTCTTTCTATCTCTTTATATGAAGGAATCAATACAACTCTACGGCTTGGTTGCAATTAAGACTCACTAATATTCGTACTATTCTATATAAGATTGATGGATGCTGCTCTACAAGATGTCCTATTTCATACTAAGACGAGATAGCATTCAAATATCAATAAGAGATAGCATTCAAATGCTTTCTATGGTGTGAGGGCCCTGAGTGGACCCGGATGCATTACTAACCGCTAAATAATCGTCGAGCGCGGGCCAATACACGGGGTAAAATAGTACGAAAGTTGCGCCTTGGTGGTACTTCGACATTTGTTACACACAAGCAGACACAACAAGCAGTGAAATGTGAGGAATAAATTTTGGTCTGTCTGACTTCTGACATTTGTTTTTGAATGAGGTATCTTTTCTCTTATTTAAATCAAATACAAGAATATCGATAAAAGTTGGGAGTCTTTTTAGTTAGTAGAGTACTGTGTAATCAAGTACTGTTAAACTTGCGGATAAATATGACTATTCGTAAGCCTGCTAAATGCCGAAATTTTTTTTAGCAAAAGAACAGGAGATTCACGACGACGTCGACTCTCTTCATGGTAAAACTTATGTCTTTACGGCCAGAGCAGATGGATATGATATGGTTCAACAATATTCAGCGACGTCAACTCTCTTGGTAAAGTTGAAGTCTTCGGAGCAGAGGATATGGTAAAGTGTCTTATTTTACCGACTCTGATTGCTCTATCCAGAGAAGATATGCTATTTTCAATCGGCATTTCAAACTATCAACTGTACTCTGAGAATAAAGGTTCTTTGTCAAAGTAATACCCTGGGCTAATAACGATATAGCAATCAGAGTAAAAACTCCACAGTCGTCACCGTTCTCTTGGCGAGGTATAGTACTAGAAAGGTCAATACAAGACCACTGCGCATCCCATACTTCCCATGGAAACCCAGGTGTATGCCTACCTGCGTATTCACTCCGATGGTACTCGTCGAAAAGATAACGTTTCATATCAGCCAAGTATTTCCGGCGTGCGCTGAGCAGGTTATCGTCTTGGATATAACCCAATGAGTCACGAAGTTCAATACGTTTACTTTCAAAGATAACTCTTAAATGTAACCAATGGTTATTATCTTTGTTGATTGGGACATAGAGTTCTTTGAGCTTGAAGATATCACGACTTTCTTTGTATGTTGTTGCACGATTACCAGTACCCAAACCAAATGCCTTTGCATCTTCGCTGTAATGATATACCAATTCACCCAGACTATTCCGTTTCAATCCTGTTAATCTTGTAAAGAAGTACGATGAAAAGATACCAATATCATCACTAGTTGGACTGATAATGTTTTTACAAAAGTAATTCATGATCTCATCATTGAGCCATTCATTGGGTTGGAGTGTCATGATGCTACCTCGTTTGATAGAATCTGGATGATTACGAAGAACAATCTGATTGAAGAAATCACGGGTTTGTTTTACCTTCTCGTTCTCGGCAAGAGAACCGAACAAGTCATGCACTGATTGGCCAGAGGAATCTCTCCCGTCGATCAAGTTTAGGATAATGGGGATGGTTTCAGATGGAATTGGCTCTTTAGACAAGATGTTGATATTATCACCTTCGAAATCAGAGAATCGAATCTTATGACTCTCACGAATCTTACGACTCCACGTTGCAACCTTCCAACGCAGGTCAGAGTTAGAGTCAGTGAACATAGCTGGAGCCCTGGCACTAAGTGCCGTCATGGCAACATTGTACGTCTGCGCGATGAACTTCTCATCCATCATGGATGCAGGTGTATTCTCCAATTGTTGGGCAACATCACCCGACATTGACACTAGAATTGGTCGCCATCCATCCTTGAACTTCTTCCTCAATGTCTGAGGTAGATCAACAGTGTTGACAAGACGAAGAGGACGGATAGGACAGTCCATGATACCACCCTCATCGTTCTTAATCTTAAAGTCAGGGAATCCAATAAGCCAATGGCGCCAAGCCGTAAAAAGATTAACTGAAGGTAAAGTGAAGCCCTCGGGAACGGCTAGAGACTCCTTGACCTTTCCGGCAGATTCACAGTCACCACCTGCTGCTACCTTCATGCTATCATCCTGCTCGGCAAATGAACTCTCTTTCCCAAGTAGACGTTGGCGCTTCCTCCGTTCTAACCTCCACTGTTGTTTCCTAACTCCAAGCCAATTTTCAAATTGATGTTGTGAAATGTTACTATTCAAATGTACCTCCCTTTCACAATCTAACTGCAATGCGTTCTTCCTCTCTTGATGCCACGAGTACGTACGTGCCCATTTAGTTTTGGATGCTGCTAACCATTGATCGAATGTTTGATATCCGCTAGCTAACCAAAAGTCATGCTGGACAGTCACCTCTCCTTGACAAAACTTTGGACTTTGCGTACTCTTTTGTTTACCATACGTACGTTTCATTTGTTGGCATAAATCTGGCTTGTCACGACGGAACATATCATGTCGATATGCCCCGGAGTCGGGACCCTTGGTGATACGACAGAATTCGTAGAGATTTAATTGCCGTTGGAAGGATGTGAGCTGTGTGATTAATTAAAGAAGAGGTTGAGGGAGAGGGAGGTTTAGAAGTCGAACGAAACTAACACGAGAGGGTAAATCACAAACAATCAATTGACTCACCTTCGTACCCCTAAAGTACCGTGGCAATATATCACTAACAAACCGATCATTATCCCAAACAGTAAATGCATCACCATTGGGTAACCAGGAAACAATCGATGCATCTTCCTTCTGCAACATATCGAATAACTTCTTTGGAAATGAATTTGATGCACTCTTTTTATTACTACTTGATCGTGCAGAGCGCTTGGTTGTGTTGCCTCCGCCACTTTTACTTCCACCCGAGGCATCAGCAGCAGTAGCTTCCCAATATTGTTTCAATGAAGCCAATGCTGGTGAGGTTAATACCTTCCCCGGCCCACCCGCCAAGGCATTACCAGGTCGTAGCTGATTTACGACAGGCTGTTGCTCTACCTCAACGACCGCTTGATGCTCGTTTGCAGCAGGCTGCTGTATTTCTTGATGCTCGACTGGAGGCTGCTGCTCATTCACTACATGCTGCTGTTGCACTTCTTGATGCTCGACTGGGGGCTGTTGTTGCGGCAAGAAGATCCCGAGTTCAAGTTCATCATTATCCCAATCAATCTCAAGTTCTTCC
>Ga0075439_10121_pt1 | contig 21295 bp, 22 predicted proteins | sample MintriSingleCell_FD_74264 | JGI IMG/M metagenome (GOLD analysis project Ga0075439, IMG submission 74264) | Marine eukaryotic communities from Monterey Bay, USA to study complex ecological interactions - Minidiscus trioculatus JGI Plate_4_G5... | ecosystem: Environmental > Aquatic > Marine >... | reverse complement strand
GTTAAATACAGTCAAGAGTGGGCCGAATATCGAGCTACTCGATCCATGGATGATGTCTGTCTTGCGTCCAGACGGTCACTTGTCTGGATCGGATGCTGGGCCAAACTGCTCCATAGACCCTCAGGAATGTATGCTCTACAGTTTGCCCGGTCCTGTGGATTGGTGGAACCATCTATTATTGATGCAGTTAACTGATGTCGGTACACATTTAGATGCATCCAACCCAATGCAAGCTTGGAGATAGAGATTAGTTTATGTATGTGAACAGAGGGAATAGAAAGTAACGTTTATAATATTTAGAGTTGTAAAGTAAGGCACTGTCTATTGACTATCACTGTTCATCATCGTCATGCCTAGTTTAGTGTCGAGCTCTCTTCTACATCACGTGTATTAATATTTTTTGCATACAAAACTAACACATATGATATGCACAAAAACAGGAGAGTTATGCATTGGACACCGTCTACCAAATACTTCGTTCTACACCACAAGCTGTTGTGGTGCCATTTGATGTTCGTCAGGGTTGTAAGTTTTATTTGGAACTAGCTGTCATCCCATTATCAGTGGTAACTGCAATTTGTATTGTCTTCTTCATTATCTTGGGATGCTGGATGTTGTCGAACGAATGAGTTTTAGTTAATGCGTTTGAACATGTGTAGATTTAAAGAAAGAGTTTGTTTTATATATCTTCTATAACTCTATCTCTATTACCCGTGCAAGCTATCATCATCTTCTTCATTATCATTATCACTCTCCTCCTCATCATCATCCGAAATATCACGAGAAGTACTGTACTCTTGTGAGCCTTTGGCCGCTTCTGCCTTTCTTGCTTGAATCAATTCATAGTCTAAGACGCCAATACGAATATCCATCTCTTTATTCTCCTTCCTCAAACGTTGTATTGCCGCTTGTATATCAATTAACGGAGTTGCATCGGTAACACTACTGCTCTTTGATTCCATCTTCTTTTTCATTTGATCCAACTCGTCTGAAATACATTCCAAATCATCTGCTAGTAGCTTTGTATTCTCAGTAAGCTCACTATGTTCCTCCTCGAGCTGTTCAAGTTGTTCCTTTGCCTATAATATATTGTTGGGTATGTGTGATTTGTGCGTGTTGAAAGTGTATCAGTAAAAAACTCGTCGCTGCCTCTCCTAAACTCACCTTCTTGTATTCATCTAACTTGTTCTTGAACTGCTCACCGAGTTGACTTTCCTTTGTATGTATATCATGTAGTTCAGTAGTTATTAGTTTGTTAATGTTTGACATCTGTGGTTGTAACTTCTTGTTAAACTCACGTGTCTGTTGTTCAAGAGATGTCAATGACTTGTCAAGTCGTGATTTCCAGCTATCCTGTGTATCGGCGGCGTTGTCGTTGTCATTGGTATTGTGCAGGCTTGATGTCGTCGCTGAGACTTGTTCAACCACCTTACACTCGTCATTGTTTTTATTGGTCATTGTCTGTTGTGCTTGTTGTGTTTGTCAAGTCAAATGTGAGAGGATCTCTAGATAGGCGTACCTAGCCTCTTTTTTTACTTGAGGTATCTAGTATGTATGTTCAAATATTTCTAACTCTACCCAATACTCTCTAATCAATCAACAAGATGGACGACGCACTTGAGAATCTCTATCAAGAAACAGCAGAGGATAAACTTGAGGGTATACACAAGATTACAACTCTACTCACTACTAACAACACCTCCGCGACTACTCATCTTGACGACGTAGTTGAGAATGATCAACTAATGGGAGCATTGGCACGATTATTCTCTGAATCATCACATCATCCGATCGAATTGACATTTGGTATTGGAAAGATATTCCTTTCGTTAACATTAATTGAAGACTATCCTGAACTACTATCAAGTCATCGTGTAGGCTCACTTTGTTTAGACGTTATTGACCTCGAGTTGAAACGAGCTCTCCATCGTGGTGGTGGAAGTGAACAAGACAGTTGCTCCTCCTATACATTCAAAAGGAAGGAGGAGAATGTACTCTTCATTTGCTTGAGCATACTTGACAATTTGGCTGACGAGTTCACTGTGCTACGCAAGATGGTCAAAAAATCACTCGTTCAATGTCTCATTGGGTGTATTTATTTGCAGAATGTTGGTCCGGCACTGTCATTGTTGAAGAAGGCTAGCAAATTTGAGGAGACTGCTATTGAATTATCATCAAGTAGTAGTGTTGCAATTAGTCGTCTAGCTGAACTGTTGTCAAGAAGCAGTAATACCTCCTCAAATGATAACGAGTCAATAACTGTTCAACAAGATGTTGTCGTTACATTGTTCAACTTGAGCTTTCATCACGACTGTGTTGCCTTGATTTCTAATGCCGATGATATACATTCAAGACTTGTGACACTCTTGGAGAATGAGCCTTTAGTGAGTTCTACTAACACACTTCAATTAATGTATCATCTTAGTTCAAGAGAAGAAGATCGTCAGCAGCTGTACGAAGCTGGTATTACACCACACTTGGTTCAACTTCTCAAGGCACATACTTCGACATCGTCATCCGACGAAGGAGGAGTAGAGATGGATTCAGGTCTTGCCGGTCTTCTTGTTAATGTAAGTCGTTGTGTTATGTCTCTTGCTTTTGTTGAGAGTACTGTTCATCTTATATCTCATACTCGTCACCACACAACAAACAGATGACATTGAATCCTCTTTGCTCAGAAGAGATGATTTGTCATGATGCAATAAGTCACATCATTAACTTCATTCAAACGCCTCAACGACATAAAGGAACAACTAATGGTAACATTCAAATGCTTCTCAAGGTTGTTCGTAATTTGAGTTCATATACACGAACACTCCAATGTAGATTGAATGAAGCAATAGAATCTCAAGACTTATCTCCTCTTGACGGTATTGCCAAAGATCCAGACTCTTACATCCAATCTACTAAAAGTGATGGAGATGAAACGAATCAACAACAACGGAGTATGACATCACTTTACTGGGATAAGCATTACTTTGATTCACATGTCGAGTTTATTATACAACGAACACTTGCCTGTAATAAGTGTGCAAATGATGATCTGCTTGTTGAGTGGCTTGGAATTATGAGTAATCTCACTCGTGATGATTTGCCTGCTGGAGTTCAATGGCAAGATTTGTTACATGACAACTCATCTGACTTGGTCGAGTTATTCCATTCACTCAACGACCCATCGTGTCATGACGATATCAAGTTGGAACTCATCATCTTGCTTGGTACTTTATGTTCAAGTGAAGAATGTAGTCATTGGATTGCTTCCAACAACATTGTTGATATGATTCACAGTGTATTCATAGACGAGAATCAGAATGATTCAGAGATAACACTCCAAATCTTATCAACTTATGAAAGACTAATGTGTTATGAAGTTACTCGTTTTCAAATCATGGGTGGAGATGGCGTTTTGTTGTCTATACTCGATTGTTTAACAACAGAGGAGGAGTCGTTGAGACTAGCTGCTGAGAAGTGAGTTCGTTGTTTGTTTGGGGATGCTTTCTTGCTTAGCAATCATCTTTCTCACTCTACTCTCACTATGTGATTCTTAAAGATGCCTTGTGTTGATTGAAGACTTTGATCGGAGTGAGGATGGAGATCAGGGAGAGATTGGTATGGCTATTTTAGAACAGAGATATGAAGATCTGATGGAAGAGGACATACATCAAACTGAAAAGTGGATGGCACAGCTAGTATATTAGATTTCAAACAGTGTAATCTAGACATTTTAATAGTAACTCTAAACATTGCCACATACCTAGCGGTTATACTTCAACTTGTTCTACTTTGCTCTGCAAACTGTGTGTTGGCAAACTGAACTAGTTGACTAGTCACTCCTTCACTCCAAAAGTCAAGATAGACAAAATTGGGTCTCTGCTTATTCAGATTTGCACAATTAGTCAGCCGATTCGACAGAAAAGTCTTGGAGTTGGTAATCTTGGCAGCCTCTGGATCGGGAGGTGTTACAAAGTTATTCACAACGAAGAAGGCTGCCGGTAATGCATCATCCTGAGGACCTCGAGTTACCTCACAACTGTACTCGTAATTTTCTAAATCAGCAATCGATGCACTCTCAAACTGTGTCTCAGCGGCATAATTGAAGAAGTAGTTGAAGCCCGTGGGACATGCGCTCATACCGCTGGTACATGTACCTCCATTGAAGTAGAATACGATAATACGCTTGTTTTGTTGAACTAAATCACTCATGAGTGGCCACTCATTGCCATATTGATGCACATAAATCATATCAGTAAATCCATCAACATTATTCATTTCAGCATATAAATCATCCCAGACTATTGGTCCCTGATCTTGTGAGGCTTGAAATAATAGAACAATAACCTCGGAGGGGTAATCATTAAGGAATTGGAGTGTATTTGTAAACACCTCATTTGGCATCCGCTCACCCAAATCACAAACATTGTGACAGAATTGTAGTACACCATTGCAATTGCATACGTCCAAGTTCAAACCCCTATATCCTGCAACCAACGCCTTTTCTAATCCTAGTTTATGATTATAACCAATGAAGAAACCTCCCTCTGTTTTTGTGATGTTGATATAGATGTGAGCAAAAGTTAAATATATGGCAAACAATAACATATGAATATCCCAACCTACAGCAAACCAATCATACCTTCTGAACTCATAGCATTATGAACCATACCAAACATCATTTCATTCACTCTCAATTTACAATTACTAACCGATCCATTACAACATAGTTCATCTCCTTCTGCTGTCATTCTAAACTCTTTATTACTCGGACATGTCATGAATGAAGGAACGATTAATCCACTATCATTATTAACGTCTTCTTCTCCTGGCATACCGATTGATATACCACCACCATTACCACTGCCATCTTGTGAATTGGTATTATCAATATCACCCCATGTTGTTTGTTTTTCATCACCCGCCTCTGGACCTTGGTATGGATTATCAGGTTCATCAAACTGTGGTATATACTTGGCAACTATATCCTCAGCGGGCAGTATTACCCAAACAACGACTAATCCAACAGCAACACAAACTAAGAATAATGAAGCAATCTTCCATGTGCAGCAATTCTTTTTTGGTCGAATTGATGGTGATGACGTTGATAGTATTAAGTTATCATATTCTAATTGTTGTTGTGCTTCTGATTGATCTTGTGCATTATTGTTGTGTTGTTGTGCAGAGTTGTTGTTATCTTTGTATGATTGGGGTATGGAATTGCGTGTACCGTGTGTTCGTTCTCCTGTAGAGTAGCTTTGAGGTGATGACATACGTGATGGAGATGGCATGATACTACTGCTTTATTGTTATATTGTATTATAATATTATGTTAGTGTTGCAATTTATTTGACACGAGCAGAAGTGGTGCAAGTTGAGTTGTTATTTTGGTAATGTTGTTGCAATTGTAAGCCGCCGCCAAGTCGAACACTGCAACTGTCAATGAACTAAGCTCTTATATAATCATATACTCAGATTGATACGGCCTCCTTCTATAGGTGCTTATTCCCCTCTATCGCCTCCTTCCTTATGTTATGAGTTGTGTGGCGCGGCTGGTTAGAATTTTGTGAGAAGTGCGAAATCGGAGTGCATCAAGTTGAGCAGCCTTTCTGTACTCAGTGCAGTTTTCGATCAAACTTATTCGTTACAACATGACTTTGGATTGCTGCATTAGTTAGAGGTGTACATATTTGTACTTCTATTCTACAGCAGCTAATAGATATCAAGTTGTTGCAATCAGCACAGCCTTCAAAACTGATGATCCTCTTAAAAGAGCAGCTCTAATACGTTTTCTATGTATTGATATATTGATTGATTGGTTCACTTCTTCATGCAGCACTAGTTGGAAACCTCAACCCTTTTGAACATATTGTTTGTGTTTCCCCTTGGACTCGGTCTACTCTTCGACTATCTCTCAATTACGTTCAATCTGATCTTTGCATCATCTCTTGCCTGGGTCATTATCTTCACAGCTGTTTCTGCATCATCAACATAGATTGTTTTCTGTTATTATATCACAAATTGCATGGCCAAAGTGCAAAGTCAATAGAAATAAGATGATACGTTAGCAGAGAGATACAAGATGATATGCATACCACAAAACTCCATATACTTATACAAACTTACCCTAGCAGCACAAGGACATAAACAATCAGGACAACCAACCGGAACACATGGTATACAACAACAGCAACTATTCAATAATCCGCAATGTTCACCACCCACACTCCGTCCTCTATAACATGCATCCCAACAAAATCTGCTCTCTAATCTAACCTCCTCGCCACGTCCACCACAACAGAATGTATGTAACGGATTACATGGTCGTGTATCATTACGTATAGAGTCCATTAGTATATCGTCATAGTAAACTGTTGATATTTGATCACGTACTATTAGTGTTGTTGGTGAATGTCCACAACAGAAGAATGTTGATAGATGTGATTCTGCTTTAGCTGGTTGGAGTGTTGGTTGATTGTATTCTATTGAGTTTTCTCGTATGTATATGCTGATCATATGTGTAATATATCATTGTTGATATAACATTATTAGAGATAGAATAAGAGATAGCAAGATATCAATATCATACATACACCTATCAATCAATTCAAAACAAACACTTACTACTGAGATGCTTTCATTTCATTAACAATATACTCAGGATAATCAAAGCATGGACACTTGGCTAATATTGGATATTCAGGAGGTGAATAGCAACATACGATAACTCCAGTTTCGTCACTACCGGGTGTTATTGTGTGTGTAATTTTGACTGTATATTGTTGTGAGATGATAAAGTTGAGTTGAATATTTGTATGTTGCAATTGCAATACAGACAACCAATACTCACCTCTATCTCCATTAGATCGTGAAATCATAGGCCTATCTTCTACTATATAGGGTCTTGATCCGTTCATCACATTGGATGATGTCATGTTTACTATCAATATCGTTGCAATACACAAGCTATAATTTGGTAGAAGTCTAGTTGTAGAGATCGATTTCCTCTCTAAAAATAATGCTGGGATACTTTTATTGCAATGCAATCTCTATGCAATCGTAGACACCATTGATAATACCACTACGGCCGCCACCAATACAAACACAACAACTCAATCAACAAATAAATGCCGTACCCAATGGTTACTTCTCAAATGTTTAGGGTCGCGTGGGTATCCTTAATTAGTTAGATAGTTTATAATTTTTCTTAGAATGTGCGACCCGTATATTTAAGACAGACATTATAGCCGTTACCACTAATAAATATGTACCTAACAATGGTGATTTAATAATGCAGCTTTCGGTGGCAGATAAACAAAAACAAACTAAACCATCAATAATGTGGCTAATATCACTATCAATTTCCTCAATATTGGTAATAATAACCATCAATATACTATCAACTTCAAACAATAATAATACTGTTGCCAATGGTAATTTCATCTTTGGCAATGGTAATAACAAGCCTACATTAAGACCAAGTACACACCGTCGACATTCGGTATTATCACGAGCTGCTAAACAAATGAAAAAGATTACTAAGGATGGTATTAAGTTAATTGATAAGAAGAATATTGCAAGGTGTGTAAATGGTGTATTTTTATGTTTGTATTATGATAGTTATGGTTCATGTGCATGTATTACTCAATTAAACCATATCTAACTATATGCAAATAACTAATAACAACAGAGGAGCAGAGGGTACAGTAGTAAAAGATTTAGACCGCGGAACACCACTGAAAGGTAACTTACCCGAGGATACTGATGAGGGATATGCAGATGATCAATGGTATGAAGATGAGGACACATATGAAGAGAAACAGTTGGAAGAGATTGCCAAGAAGAAGTTAGAAAGTGATGTAAAGGCTAAAGCTGAAGAAAAGTCGAAGGAGACTACTAATACAGAAGACGAGGGTAAAGTTTCGGAGTCTAATACAGAAGGTAAAGCTAATGATACTGAGGCGAAGAATGATACATCAACAGCAGCTGAAGATGAAACAACAATTGAAGAAGAAGTAAAGAAGGATATAGACAAACGATGTCCAGCATGGGCAAAAGCTGGAGAATGTACAAAGAATCCCAACTACATGAATGAACATTGTGCCACGTCCTGTTCAAAGAATGGACATACAATACCGAAAAAGAAGAAGAAGGCAGTACCCCGAGTATGGGAATCGAATGCCCTCGCTGTTATGAAGATTATTGATACTGATGCACATCCACATGTTGAAGTAACATCCGATGGAAAGTTAATATCAAATGAAGAAGAAGATAGTTCATCAAGTGATAGTAGTGATAGTGAAGATTCATCAGATGATGCTGAAGAGGAATATGAACGAAATGAAAAGAAGAAACATCGATATATACCATTATCTAATCTTGCAACCATGGAACCAGAGGAGGCAGCTACTGCACTGTTATCACCAACAAGTGGCATACCATTTCCGTTACATAAACGAATGGTAAGCATGTTTGATAAGGCCAAGTCACATGAATGTCGTGCCAAGATAGCAGAACACATGGCACTGTTTGTAAATGGTTTCGCTGAGGAGACGAAGTTTCCATTTGAAGACTTTCATTATCCGAATACATGTGAGGCAATACCACGATATGGTGATTGGGATAATCTACCAGCGAATGTTAAGATTGCAGATGTACAATATAGGACATATCAACCGCCGAAAGAGGACGCACCCATATCAGGACCAGGAAGTTATATTGAGAATGTTGAGGACTTACAACTGTTGTATGTTATATTGACACATGATCAACCTGAAGCGGCTATACGATTAATTGAAAGTGTATATGTACCCGGTGTGACCAAGTATGTTATTCATGTTGATGGGAAGGAGAAGGCAGATCCAACATACAAACGATTAGTAGAATATGCACAAGAAATGAATGACAAGTTCTCACCACAAGAAATAATCCGTATTGTTCCGAATGAAAAGCGTGTTCGTGTTAATTGGGGTGGATTCACAATGGTAAAAGCTACTTTACATGCATTACACACAGTATTTGGATTAGATTACTATGATAAGAATCCTAGTGTTGAAGGTGGGGACAAGATTGACAATCCGCATGCTTTTACATTTCATAAATTGGTACATTTAGCCTCGACGACATACCCGTTGGCATCGAATACTGAGATACGGGACACATTTGCTAGTTATCCACTGGATGCAAATTTTCTTCATATCATCTTAAGACCAAACAATCCAACACCATCAGTATGGAATTACTTTGTCGAGTGTGATGACGCATTACATCGTATCTATCGTATCCCGGCACTTAATTTCGATAGAGGAAACGGAGTAGATATATACACATCCTCACAATGGTTTATCATATCACATGAGTTTGCATGGTACCTTGCCAAACCCCCCAAAGACAGCTTTGTTGAATATTACTTGGAGTATATTGAACATGTCGTCGTTGCCGACGAAGCATTCTTTGGCACGGTGATTCGTAATACATACTTCTGTTCGACATTACACAATGATAACTTTTTGCATTTACAATTCGATGTGAGTTTGGGTTTATAAATACATGTGACTTGTAATTGCTGCTTGTTATCTCATGTACAACATCTCTTTGCTTCTATCTGATGTCATAGCGCTGGGAGAATGAGGCTGTCGGTGTCAGAGATCAAAGGAAATGTGTCATGAAGAATCGAGATCACTGCGGTAGAAGTCCAACAACAATGACTGTCGACTACTTACCTGTGCTCGAGTTATCTGGGGATTTGTTCGCTAGAAAGTTTGACGATGAAGTAGAACCACTTGTGAAAGATTACATTGACAGACGGAGAGCGAAGGAAGAAGAACGTCTACTTCGAGAGGCTGAGTTAATGAAAGAAATGAAGAAGAATGGTACTGAGACTCCGGAACTGCCACTTGAAGAATGGGAGTTCCAGGGAGAGGGTGTGTTGATTGTGGCAAAGGAGACGGTTCATGATGATGTACCACTTTGTATGGGTTTGTCAGCGGCGAGCAATCAGGTACAATTACGCCCTTGTTTCAAGGATGATGTACCGCCTACTCTGTCTCCTGAATGGGAAGCTGGAGCTGTCATCATCGAAGAAATAAATGGTTTCAATAGATGGGATATCGGTCCATGCAGTAGTGATGGAGAGTTGAAAAGAAAGTGAGTTCCCTTTTGTCCTGGTATATCTTGTTGACTGACTTCTAACGTTCCTTCATCTTCTTTACTACAGTGCAACTGGTGAGCTTGAAATGACTCCAGGTCACTACTCAGAAAAGGGTCCAAGCTGTGGTATCAAAATAGGTGATGGACCTCGTATGGGTAGGTGCATGGATGTAGAATCTGACCATACCGAGCCAGGAGGTGCTCTCAATATCTTCCCCTGTTATACTAAGTGGCATCAACTATTCTCCTTCGGCAATGGAACCATAGCTCCGAGAGGAGCAATTCATGCATCGTTACCACTTCATATGGCTAGACAGATGCAAAAGAAGAATAGTAAGAAGAAAGTTCATCAACATTTATGTCTAGGCGTGGAAGGTAGAGGTGACATGGAAGAGACTTGGATACAGTGGACTGAAGAAGAAGCTAACGAGTTTGATCCTTGGGAACATGATAATGTTGAAAGATATGAAGATGGTAGAAAATCATTGCAACTGTGGAGTGGTCAACAGTTACAGACTACGCCATGCACAAATACGGGTGGTGTACTTGAGTTTTTCTTTGTTCCTTTCATTGTAGAAGAGTATGATGAAGAGAATGAGTCAATAGCTGAGAATGGTGAAACTACTTCTCCTAATGAGACGACTGAAGACGATGAAGAGCTGTAGGTAATGTATATATTAAGATAGAGATAGATTGAACATGAATAGCAAGGATGCTGTACCATTCAGAAGAGCAAATGAGTATCGTATGTGAACTGAGTTGCTCACATATTTAATTGGTGGATACCGGTGACTACAGCTATCTGGCAGCCACAGGCCACATGACAGGCCACACCGTCATCATCATTATCAATCTCATGGTACTCCTCTACTTGTTCATATGTATTATCCTTACCTTGTTTGCGTCAGCTAATGCCTATGTGTCGGTAGTTACTGGTGCGTAGTTTAGTTGTATTGTGAAGCTGTTGTCATATCATAATATACTCACATATTTGTGTCAGGTGCTAATGGTTTTGTTGGACGGCATGTTATACACAAGTTGCTCGAGCAAAAGGACACATCTAATGAGCAAGTCATCATCTGTTTAGTGAGACCGGAAAAGATTCAATACGAGGCCTTGTATTGGTGCGCAGTGACAGAGGAAATGCAAAGATCAGATCTTTGCATAAAAGTTATGCCGTATGATATGCTCGATGACGGCAAAACTTTAAGTGATGCTTTGGAAAGCGGTTTGCAATACAGCTCAACAACAAGCGAATGTCCAATCTGTATCTATCATATTGCGAGTGTATTTGGCCCTACATCAGATCCAATTCAGACGGCAAAAGATAATGTACAATCTACCAAAAACGCTGTTAGAGCACTTGATAAGTTCTATCAACAACATTCATATATAAAGCCTCGATTGGTAGTTACATCCTCCATGGCAGCGGTAAGAGCAACCGATCAAACTCCGCTGAATGGCAATTGGTATACACATAAAGATTGGAACACATTAAGTCAACTCAATAAAGAGAACTGGGGATCATGTTATCAATGGTCAAAAGCAGAATCTGAACGAGTTGCATGGGAAATGGTGAAAGAATGTAATGAAAGATATGCAAAAGAAGAAGATGATGCTAGTATTATGAAGAAAAGAAAGATTGAAATGGTAGCATTGAATCCAAGCTTTGTCTTCGGACCGCCGCCTCCTTTACCTATTAAAATGAAAGATACAAAATCTGCCGGAAGCTCATCATATTCTTTAACTTTGATCAAGCAGTGGTTAAAGGGTGAATCTACTGTGCAATCGAGACTCTGCGGAGATGTGAGAGATGTTGCTAGTGCACACGTAGCTGCTGGTACTATTGATATTACTAGTCTATCGGGAGATGATACTGACAGAAGATATATCCTTTCGACTGAAGAGCGATTAAGTTCAGAGAATATCGCACAAGCATTAATAAGGGGAGTTGAACAAGCTGGAGGAAGTAACAGTATTGATATTAGCAAGATAACTTGTGATACTAATTTCTCTGGAGGCGCCATTGAGATAGGTGACAGAGAAGTAGAGGCATCGGATCGGTTAAATCATGACCTAGGAGTTGTATTTCGTCCCGTAGAAGAGACTATGAGAGACATGGCTAAAGCTTTACTACAAGAAGATTCATACTAAAAATTTGGTTGGGAAGAATTACATTTAAGCTAAAATATGAAATTCCTCCTTCCTCCAACGTATAACTGTCCAATCTTTTCTTTTATCACCTTTCCATAAGGTGTTTTTACATCTATAACCTTAAACGCATCCTTAAATAGCATTGCGATAACCCTCACTTTGAGATGGCAAGCTTCTTCTAACCTGACTCTTCCCACTCTGCATTGCAATATCTTCTCCAAAGAATTGTGTTGCCGATGACGTGATCCATTTTGATAGGCTTGATAGACAATAGTCAGAGCTAGAACTACTACTAGAACCACTCGCAACTCGTTTATATTGACTCCTCACTTCCATTGGATTTGGTGGCCCAAGGAATGAATCAGCGATTGAGGGTAATACCCTAGTCTTTGGCTTTTGACTAATTGGGTGTGTCTTCTTATTCTCCTCTTCTTGTAATTGCCTAGCTAACTCTTCATCGGCATTATATTGATGAAGTATATTAATTGCAAAATCATCAAATGGCTGCTGTTGTGTTGTATTGTGATATGGCGACATATCGACATCTTCTAAACCACTAATAATAGATTGAGTAGGCGAGAATGACTGCATAAGAGACAGTGGAGGATTGGATGGTGCCAAATCACATTGTGGTGATGGTAGTTCGTTATTTGTTTCGAGGAATGAAGTTGTCTTAATTCTGGGTAATTTATCTTCATCTGAATACAGGTTGGATTGTCTTCTACCATAACTTCTATTAACTTCTTGGTTGTTATTTAATACCTCTTTCCTTTGTGTATGTTGAGTGTTATCCACATTATGATAATCCTCGGCGCCACTATCATCTCTATTATCTGTTGTTGCTTCCTCTGCTCTATCAAGAGAAAGTTCATCTAATTGTTTATCTACCACCAAAATATCTTTCGGCAGTACTCCTATTATACTACCGTTGTGAACATTAAGATTAGGATCATCATCAGTAGATGGAGTAGGGGATATTATTATCGGAGGCATCTCTATTATCGCTAACTAATCTCTATAATAATTTAAGGTGCATGTATAATATGTACGTCACTTTTTTTAGTTGTTGGTTGTTCAGTTTTTCTTGCAGTGAAGATGTGCCTATAAATGATCAATACGCCGCCCTCTTGATCTAATATAAGGCAGACAATTAACACCTCTCTCAATAACAGCCGATTCCGCTTTAGTTTCACTTTAGTTTCAATAGGAAACATAAAGTTAAAAAAGTAAACAACAACCAATATTCATTGCACTTCTTAGACCACATATCGTTTTTTAACTGATTACTTTAGTTACAACCCCGAGACGAAGCTGCATGTTTTGTATCTTTTGATGGGGATTCATTGTTATTTGTTAATTGTTGATGGAGAGGTAATTAATTAGAATATAAGTATCGTTGCCGTGGTAGTGTTTATTGCAAATTATTGAAATTGCATCAGCAGTTTGCAAACTTGTGTTTGTTCGGGTACACACTTGACAATTATAATACACTTACAATGTCTGGGGATGAAGCTTGGATAGACTTTTGTTCTGGTTGGGTCTCTGGTGGTGTATCCGTCTTGGCATGTCAACCAATAGTAAGAGCTTTGTTTTATTGTTTTATTGTGCATATGATATATGCAAAGAACTTACAGTCATATCCTTCTCCTCCTGTAGGATACTGTATTGACGCGGATGCAAGCGAATGCTGCTATTAGTAGTGGCAAACCAATAACAACAACACCTACGAATACTTATACTGGAGCTGTTAGTGTAAACATATTTCGTGGAATGATATCAAACTTTGGTGTTACATCACTTTGGAGAGGCTCATCTCCGATGATAGGAGCAGTACCCATACAGAATGCTCTTCTTATGAGTGGCTATGGCGCTGGAAAGAGATGGAGTGAGTCTAGTTCAAGTGAAAGTAGAGATAATAATGATGCATTAATTGGGGTATTCATCGGAGGTTGTGTTGGTGGGATACTGCAATCATTTATCATGTCTCCGGTAAGAAACTGCGCTGCTCTTTGTGCATGGAATTGTTGTATGTTTTCTGCTGTCTTATTCATTCATGTATCGTATGCATAGGTTGAGCTAGTGAAGGTAACACAACAAGTTGTTGGACAAAGTGTAACATCTGCAACTACAGAAGTATGCCGAGGTATGTTTTCATCATCAGGTTGGAAAGGGCTAGGTGCAACTTTACTAAGAGACGGAATTCCACACGGCGTATGGTTTGTCTCTTACGAATGTGCCAAAACAAAACTGACTGATTATAGATCAAGGACTGGCAATACAACAACAACAACTGCTGATGATATTGCAACACCAATGTTGGCGGGTGCCTTTGCGGCAACAACAGCATGGGTTGTAGGTTACCCGTTTGATCTTATTAAGACACGCATACAGGCAGGGGGGAGTTCCGCCGGAATATATGCAACAACGAAACTTCTAATAGATGAATCGGGAGGGCGAGTAATACATGGACTATACAAGGGATTAACCCTTAAACTCTTGAGAGCTGTACCCGCATCAGCCATAGGATTCTTGACGTATGAAACCGTCGCCAAAGCATTAACATCCAGATCCTAATAGGAGACCTCAACCTCAGTAGTAGTCCAGTGTTATTGATCCTCCCGCGAGGTAGTGCCAGTCCCACCATCAATGCTCACCTCCTTAATTTATTACTACACCCAACATCCCCATTTCAATTTTGTTGTACAGATAGAGATCATGTAAATAATTAAAATTTACCCTACTTAGGAATTAGGAATCAAGCGTTCTACCCATCACAATACAATATTACCAAGTTTTCTAATCCCAATAAATTATTATCTAATTACCAATTAATGATCATCGATCTAACTAATGGTAATTCATCTCTCCTCCCCTTCCTCTTAACTTTTGTGCATGTTTAACTGAGCTAATTCCTGATCTCTTGCTCTAATCTTTTCGATATCTGGATAAATCTCCTTCTTAAATATATCCAACTCCATACCTGGTGCATAATCTTGTAAACTCTTTCTCTTGTAACTAAGATCGATAGCACGCTTTAGACGACGTGTACGTGCGGTTATAACATCTTGATCGGCAAGGGATAGTGCCTCCTGTACCTCCTTTTCATCTTCATTCAAGAGATCTTCATATCTAAGGCCTGTATGTAGTTTAAGTATGAAGTTTTGTTAGAATGAGTTGTTAATTGGTAGAAAAAGGAACAATTTAGCCCAACCCCGCACAACAGCCACACACAATATCGTTCTCATCATACCCCTTCATAACTCTAGTATTATAATGCTCTACCACCCGGTGTGCAATGTTACATCAGGGATTGAAGTCTAATATCAAAAATATTTCTTTACTAAACATAATATATGTACTCTTTTTGCTTTTTGCTTTCACAAAAGGATATCATAACCCTACACGGGGATAGCTCCTATATTGCAACGATGATAAATACTACAAGGTATATTACCACAACCAAAGAATACTATATAATAATAATATACTCGACAATTTACAGCCTCACATCAAGGAAATTACACTAACTAATTTTCTAACCTCAAAACACCACCGCAAAAAAAGAAACTCACCATATTGAGCAAGCTGATTACCAAGTACACTCTGGTATTGTTTGGCAGCTACGCCCATTACCTTATCGTATACCATACGCAACGCCATCCTTCTTTGTTACCTCTCGTTTACCTATTGCAACTTTAGGTATGTACATATGAGTTATGAGTTTTATTTGAGAACTACGTATCGACCTCAAAAGGATCTCTGGCTTCCAACGCTTTGATTTCAACTTTGACACCACCATCAAAGGGTTGGGGATAGGTGATAGTTAGTGGTTAGTTGTGATAAAAGATAGGCATTGCAATAATTATAATAGAGTAACAAACATGTCGACGATTGAGGATATCTCAATGAGCAAGTCATTCGATGATCAACAGCAATCAACTAATAACAATATTGCAAATGATGATGAAATATTATATCCAACTACTAAACCAGATGTTGAGAATTATGCACTAGGTTCACTTTCATATGACGACAACATTGATGGGTCCAAACAACAACAAAATGATAACGAGGATGATGACTATGGTGAAGGAGACAATCGGGGAGTAGAATCCCTCTACACAGACTTGAGTTGTCTCTGTATACCATCATGTGCATCACGTCCATCAGAAATATGTTCCCGTACAGGAAATTGGGCACTAGCCAACGCTGATCAATTCATATCATCAATTATTGTTGCTATATCATTAATACCCGAGAGTATTAGTTATGCATTAATTGCTGGTTTACCACCCAGTTCTGCATTACAAAGCGCGTGGATTATGAATATTATCACAGCAATGGTAGGTGGCCGGCCGGGTATGATTACTAGTGCAAGTGGATTGGCAGCATTATTATTAGCACGATTAGTCCAAACTGATACCGTCGTGGCCGAGAGTGGTATTATGTTTGTACCGTATGTTATTGGATTCGCGGGATGTCTACAATGTGTAGCCGCATTCTTTGGTTGGGGACGATTGGTATCATCATTCTCACCTCCATTAGTTGTTGGTATGGTAAATGCAATGGCTGTACTAATCTTGGTATTGCAATGTCGTTATGCGAAAGACTTTCCATTAACAGCAGAGGAGGTTGATAATGGGTGGAATGTCGAGGGTACAGATGCTGCCGCAGAAGTAGCTTGGAATATCCCAGTGGTTGCTTACTTTGGTGATGGATATGATTGGATTTCACCTGGACTTGATTTAGGAATTTACTTCGCCGAGGTTGCTACGGCATTCCTCATTAGCATGTTCTTGCCTAGGTGTACAACTATCTTACCGGCGACTGTCGTTAGTGTTATGATTGTTGCGGCTGTTGAGTTTGGTTTGGCGAGAAACTTTGGTGTAGAAACTCCTTTGATTGGTGATTATGGTGGTGCACAGGTGAGTCAACTAACATGACTGATTGTTGTATATCTCGTGTTTGTTGATACTTTGTATCTCATTCTCTTTATGTGCATTCGTGTTCATATTAGGTTGCAGCACCATGGGAGACAATCTTCACTGCTACCAAGTATAAGTTACCCTCGCTCATGTCATGGGAGACTTGGAAACTCATATTGGGATATGGATTCTCACTCTTTGCCACTCAGTTTACTGAGACTGCCATCTCTCTTTCCGTCGTCGATCGTCTTGATGAATCAAATGGTCCAGGCATACAAGTCTTGATTGGTCAGGGTATTGCCAATATTGTGTCAGGTATCATGGGAGGAATGGGCGGCGCCGGCGTTGTTAGTATGTCAGTCCATGCCGACAGAACCTTCGGTACTACATGCCTTAGCACCTTCATGACTGGCCTAGTAACATTCATATTCATCACATGGGGGTATCCAGTGATTAACTACATCCCTTTGAGTGCCATCAGTGGTATATCCATAGCCATGGTATGCTCATTCATCCAATGGCGATCAATGGTAGCAACATTGACTGCTTGTCTTCCTACAAAGAAGCGTGATAAGTTGCCTCCTCAGTTTAACATTGCAAGATCTGATGTGCTAATCATGTTGTTCGTTACTACTGCATGTCTTATCGTTGATATTGCAACATTACTATTCTTCGTCATGGCCCTGGGTATCTTTGTCTTTGCAGTAATGCAGGGTTGTTGTTGCAAGCGTAGCTCTGATGAGGAAAATCCTATCGAGTCGGAAGAAGATCAAGAGGTTATAGATCCTATTCCTGAAGCTCCCGTGGCACTTGAGGATGAAGATGGACTTGTTGATGTGGCTCAGTTTCCCCAGGATATGCCTGAGGATGAAGAAAGTGCCCCTGGTGAGCAGAGTCTAGAGGAGAAGACTGTGCCTGATCAGTCTTGGGATTGCAATGTATTGGAGAATGCAGAGAGAGCTATCTTTCCAACTAAGTTGAGTTGAGTGATGGAATGATATAAGAGAGAGAGACATTTGGTTATTTTATATGTGTGGCTGTAGATTTAGGTGTTTTAGTGTGAAGATGATTTGAGTGTATAAAATATTAATAGAACTTGTGTGTATTATTTGAATGGTTCCGATTGTATTTGAACATATTAGTTTAACTGTACAATGCCTAAGCTCATCTCTCATACCAAACTCATATTCTACAAGCCCTTGACTCCTTTCACAACACTGTCCAAATGAGTTGGACTCACCGCCTCCGCCCCATAAAACACATCACATAAAGCATTTGTAAATACTGCAGATTTAATCTGTCCAAGTCCACCCGTTGCATTCTTATAAAGTAATGTATCTCCACGAATTGTCATTTCCATCTCTGCCCCCTCTATCAAGTCCACCGGAGGGTTAAGCTTCTTAAACTCTTCCAATGAACCAAGATCTTCACCATTCATTCGAGGTTCAAGAGCTTCAACGATGGCTGAAGTATATTTGTCAATACTAAGGTTACGATTCATTACTATACGGATAGTACGTGGATAATTTGAGTCCAATAATGCCTTTTTAATCTCCTCTTCTCCCTGTGTTTTAATCATTGACATGGCCAAGTTATCAACATATGTTCCTACAGCATATACCTGGTATTATTCATATATATTTGTTATGAAATGTGGAAGATATATTATGTGAGCATTGATTGCAGTATGCTTTGTGATGTAGTATATGTTGATATACGAAATAATATCAAAAAAAAAAACACTGTCATATTAATGCTCACCTTAACAAAGCCCCACTTAACACGAACACCACAGCCAACGAAATTCATTCCATTGCACTGAAAGATGCGCGTTTCACAGATTCACAGATTATGAAGATGAAGAGAGATGATATTAACTCATGTTAGTACATGTGTTTGTAAAGTCAATCAAGTAAAGATACATGAAGGCCAAATGAAGCCCTTAATCATCAACAATTCATATTGAACAACTTGATGAATTCACAAGATATAAACAATACTAACGCGGACTTTCCAGGGAAGGAAATAAGATTCCAGTCGCTGGCTCCTTCGTTGGGGATAACATGACAGGCTCTGATCCCAATGGCGATGCCGCAGAACATTGTGCTGATGTGTTACTTTTATCATTGATATTATTGGTAGTGTATAACAATGATGCACCGGCTAGTAAGGCTGATCCGAAATAATATGATGATGGTACTAATTTATTTGATGTTGTTTCAAGAGAGGAGGACAACCTCAATCCACCACACCGGCGGCTTACCAACGCATTGTTGGTGGATGCAATGGCACGGCTTCCTCGAAGTGCTAGACGGGAGTATGGTAAGGATAGCATCTATGATAGGATAGGTATTGAGAGTCAGATTAACAATCATTGACAACTTGAGCATCAAAAATCTTTTTGAAGGATACCGTATCTTTTTTTACAAGTATAGTTTCATCACTGGCTTTTTACGTACATTTCCCGTTTGGTATCCTAGCTAATATACTAGCAAGGTAATCTGTTGCTTAGATAGCACAATAACCTTTCTGATCTGAAAAGCAGATTCTGCTCATCTCCTCTCACAAAGATTTTTCACCATGACGCACATCCTCCTATCTTCTACTACGCTTACTCAATAACTATCAATGGTCGGTATCATATCAATCCAGTATCATAATACGGATCTACTCTTCTATAATATTTGCAAATATCAATACTACCACTACCGTAGTTACTATAATATCGATACATACATCAGCCCATCAAAAAATGATAGATGACGATGCTCGAACAGTAGCTCCATCTGTGAAGGATTAGGCAGTATGATACTCGTCAGCTTGATATCCCTCAACAAATATGAGTAGTTAAATATTCGCCAGAGTGTACTGTATACCTCCTATACCCGAGATAAAGTAGCACATTGATGGCAGCACTACCTCATTCGTTTCTGAAGAAAAATGCGATGCTAGATCGACAACTCTACAAGAAGCAATACTGGTAGAACAACAAAGATAACAGACAACAATCATCTTTGGGTATATGAGAGTTGATTCTACTTACATCTAGTATGGTTTGGCTGTGTGGGGTGTCTGGTGGAGTCGATAATGTTAGATGACATAAAATGCACACATGATATGCACAAAATGTTATGACACATCATCCTACAATGCAAATGATGCGGGAGTGGGTGGAGGAGCAATATTGAGGTATTAGAAGACGGGAAAACGAGTCATAGTCCAACACTGTGGGTATTGGATTGCAATATGCTCGTATGTATACTAAACAGATCCGAGCAGAGAATCATATAAAATCTTACACTACACGCCGAGATATCAATGTACAAAGCAATCAAGAGCAAAATAAAAGCTCGATGTGCAACTTTAACGAACTATACAATGTGTAAACAATGAAATGGCGTCAAAGGGGTACTGCGGAGTATATGTATGTTATTCTCAATATGCATAATAGAGCATAAAGTAAAGAGATATCTAGTCATCCCATAATAGAATATGCTTAGGTATACCTTTTGTATGATAAATAGTACCATATTCGCCTACCATCTGCCTCGTCCAGCTCGTCAGAGCCGAGCAAAGAGCTGGGAGAGTTCATGAACGATAAAAGCTGGTGGTGTGTTCTAAGTTGTTCTAATTACCGTCTTTTTGTACGTAAAATGAGTTGGGATATTTGTCACACCTGCCATTTCTACATAGGAATTGACCAAATTGTGTAGGGAGGCGAAACTCAACACTCGTCACATAAGCGATATGCGGTATCTTTTTTGGAGTAATTTCGAGCTTGAGAAAAAAGGATACCGCCTATTTTATACAGTGGCCCTTACACAAGAAATATGTCGATTGATCGGCCATTGCAATAAATTGAACAGGAATAATGGGCTAAAATTGCAGAAGGCTACTCTTAAACATATTTGTAGTTCACATGCCGAACGGCTTCGTGATTAAAGGACCTTGAAAAATTTCACCTATAGCCTACACAGGCGGCCTATTCAGATACTTTATAACCTTTTAACTAACAATAATCATAAAAAGATAGTACCAGATTCGGAATCAGCGTGCAATTCTACGTCAGATATGAT
>Ga0075439_10152_pt1 | contig 21341 bp, 19 predicted proteins | sample MintriSingleCell_FD_74264 | JGI IMG/M metagenome (GOLD analysis project Ga0075439, IMG submission 74264) | Marine eukaryotic communities from Monterey Bay, USA to study complex ecological interactions - Minidiscus trioculatus JGI Plate_4_G5... | ecosystem: Environmental > Aquatic > Marine >... | reverse complement strand
CCATAGTAATATGATCTATCACATCAGATCTTGCTTTACGATACGTATTATGGGGGAAAAGGAGGCGCATAATAAACCTGATAAATCAATAAACATACATACAGTGTGCATCAAACGACGATATAGTTAAAAGCTGAAGCAAGCAAACATGAGTGATATATCATCTTTTTGTACGATTGGTGGTATGATGCAGACAATGTATAACAATGATATGCACAAGATGTACAAACATCAATATACTACAGATATGCAAGTAATCTTACCAGATGGTCATAATATACACAATGCTGTAGGGATAGAAAGTGATACTGCATCAGGAGGGCCTCTTGAGCCAGGCATACCTCATAATCAGATTCATGATCACGACGATCACAATACAAGCAGCAATAATAATATTCACAATACAAGCAGTAACAATATAAATCATGATAATATGAACAACCATCAAACAGATCACTCTCATCAACACAACATGTCAGATATGAATATGAATTCAGGAGGTGGTACAATAATGTACATGGATGGCTTTCATTCAGCTCTCTTTCATAATCAGTCACCTCCCCCTCCATGTCTCAATCTATTTAGTTCTTCATGGACTCTTCATTCAGAATCCATGTTTCTATTTGCAATGGTATTTATAACACTGCTCGGCATCCTTGTTGAAGCCTGCGGAGTGTGGCGAGTCAAGTGCTTACGAAAAGGTAGGAATATAAGACGAGATATGAAGTTGAAGAGATATCAAGCATGGTTAGATCATCAACAGCAATTAGAAAATGAGGCAAGTATACCAGGACAGCAATTAGAATTTCGTAGACAATCTACAACACAACGAGGTGTTAGTGATATTAGTGATGTATCAAACAATAACAATGATATGGAATCTCCTCAAGATGCTATTACAAGTAATAGGAATCTTAATCATGCAATAACATGTCCATCCGTCATTAGAAGATTTGTACCGAAATGTATACTGAATATCTTTCGAACAAACGATGCAAAGAAAGTAGCTCGACGATATGATATATTGGCAGCTACCCTTCATGCATGTAGAGCATGGCTTGGGTACCTTTTAATGTTGGCAGTTATGAGTTATGCAGTTGAGTTCTTAATATCAGCAGTATTCGGTATGGTATTGGGAAGATACTACTTTGTTGATAGTGGAGATGGTTCTGCTGCTGCTCAAGGGGTCCTGGGTGGCGCCATAGGAGTGGGTGGAGCTATTGGAGGAATGGGCTTAGGGGGAGGCGGTGTTGGCCCTGCATCAAATGGCCCTGATGAACACATGGTACTACATATGAATGAAATGCAAAACAATAATAATGATGCTACATGGGGAGGAAATGATCCCTGTTGTGGATTGGACGATGACGATGATGACAACAATAACAATCCTTTGCTTACCCCTTTGATTGGAAAGACAGGAGTGACTAGACGCAGTGGCGGCCAGCAAATGGATATTCCGTAGACTAAAGATACCTTTGCACAATTGCTTTGGCGAACTCGATGTGTAGTAGGTAAGAAGTAAACATGTACCCATTTACAATATTAGTTTTATCACCTAGAGCACTTTTCATCGATTCAATAGAGCCCTGTCTCAGATCTGTCTTGATTGCTCTACGAGGAAAAGTCAGAGAAGCAAGACATTCGGCCTTTGAACTGTGATCAGTTCTTTCAAAGTAGAGAATTAGCAAGCAAGAATGGTCTCTAAAGTGTCTTGTTATACTTGATGCGCTGTCAAACTTATATTATTTATAAATATTATTCATAAAGTGTTAAAGCATGAGGGTATTGCAAAGAAGAAAGGGTATTGTGCCACTTGAGATGGCCAGTGATAAGCTTGGAGTGGAGGAACGCCTCAGACAGTACTTTGCTGCATTTGATGGCACCAAGAAAGAATTTACAGAAGTGGAAGACATATTCGATGACCTTTATGACAAGGAATTCACAATGCAGCACAATGGATTCATACTAGGTCGGAGTATGGTAAAACAATTGCATAAAGAGTACATGTCAAGAGGTACCAAAGCGACTATCATCCACTACAGGTATACATTTGGTCAATACATTGACGTCAAGTATCATGCAATATCAAATGGCGATAAGAAAGAAGACAGAGAAGACTTCATTTTGCACATGATATACACTATCAGAAATGACAAGCTTATTAGTTCTCGCTCACTTCGTGGCCACTCATATCAAATTGAACCTGTTCAAGATCCTCTATTCACAATTGCCGAAGAAGAGTAGCCAGTTTTTTGCTAATTGTTGCATAGTCAAGTCATAAGTATAATAGCAGTTTGTTTTCATGTTTTTTCTGTATACCTAGTGAAGAAGTATGTCTCCCGTATAAAGTTTGTTGCTTCTGGAGTACTGTTTCTTTGTCTTGAGATAATTACTTTGTAGGGATACTGTAATATGTTGGATATGGTTCTCTTCCTGGCCATTGTACTGATCCTGGTTTCATATATGCCAATGGTTTCAGTCTCTCTGTATTCTCATTAACATTGCTTGTCACATCCAAAGAGAAGTTGTTTCTCATTACCTCTGTTATTAATGGATGATTCTCGTTGGCTAGAAAATCATTAACATGCATCCATGTTGCATCTGATACTTCGACTGGACATATATTCAGTTCTAATGACTTTGGACGTAACAAACAAACATAATACAGATCACTCTTTCCCCACTTCAAATTGTGCCTATGCCAAAAGGACAAAATGCCTTCGAATGAACATTCAATACCCGTCTCTTCATATACCTCTCTGATTGTTGCTTCTTCAAAGCTCTCACCTCTATCCATCATTCCTCCAGGCATCTTCCACTGTTTTGAAGGAACCCGACTTGATAAAGGGCCTGACCACTCTTTTATTAGAAGTATTTCATTGTCATCATTAAGTACAAAACCTGCTACCCCCACTTGATGACTTGCCCATGGTGGTATCTTATCTTCTATATCATCCTTCAGCCATGTCTTCATTACTATTGTTTGTTCGGTTGAGTTGATATGATGCAAATCAAAACATAAGTTAGTATTGTCCTTAGAGGATAATTGTTCTACAAGTCTGGCACGAGTTGATGGAATTGTGATCCAAGCAGATGTATAATCATTAGCTTTCCAAAACTTTATCGATTCTTCAATCTTTGAGAGTAATAACTCATCATCGTTGTCAACATTGGTGCTTATTGTAACTTCCGCTGCTGAGTAGGGCCCTATATCGAAAGGTAATGGACAACCATCCATTGGCAGAGATGTTGCATGGAAATATCTAAATGTTCTGTTTGTAAAGTGTGTTGTTCTTTGTAGAAAACCAGAGCATAGCTTTCCATACCTAAATAACGAGATCATTGTGGTTGCAAGTTGTAAATCGAGTTTCATTATTATGAATCCAGTATCATGAATTGCAATTATGAAACTGATGGGTGATGTTTTATGTTTTGTGATGATAATCTTCGGGTATCCTAAAGCTCTGTTGCCTCGGCACACTATTACAGCTACTATATATTGTTTCTAATTATCATTTAAACCAAGGTAAGGACATAATACATTACATTAATATAATGGCCATGACAATACAAAAAAAGTAGAGGTTTGATGTCATTGCATGCGGCAATCATCAAGATGAAAAAAGATACTCTCATAATGGTATCCTTGACTGGATTCGAGCAGTCATACAACGGCTTTGCTTTGAGTTGACCAGAGGGGTTGATAAGATTGAAGTGTGGTCACATAATAAAAGCACAACTATCAATATACCCTGTATCAGTAAAACAATACCATGCAAACAAAGGAAAGTCTACATTGTAATTGCCAGGAAGCATTTCGAGAGTACTTTTCTACATTTGACGGGATACCCAACCAATACGAGCAAATCGAAGAGTTACACGACGCATTATATCATGATGACTACTTTGTTGATTACAATAGCTTTATACTAAGTCATTCCATCATAAAGTCACTGCATGCTGACTACCATAGATGTGGAGCAAAGGTAGCGATTCTAGATATCAAATTCGAGTTCGACTTGATAGATGTCAAGTTTCATGTTGCAAATAAAAAAGACGGAGAAGACTTTCTCATCCATATGTTATATACAATGGAGAATGATAAGATTGCCAAGTCTCGTGAGGTATTGGGAAGTTCATTTCCAACACACACTACGTCGTTAAAGGTCTCCTTTAGGTCTCCTTTGTGTTCAATCTGTGAATACAATCCACATAGCTTAGAAGACAGCACTGAAGAAGAAGATATAGTGAAACATGATTTAGATAGTAGAAGCTATTCTACGTCTCTGAATTATGAGCTAAGTTGTAGCTGACATGGATCGATCCGATCCGATATGAAGATAGTTTAACATAAAGAAGATCTCTGCTATGTCTATTTTGTTCCTAATAATAACTTACTAACTATCCTTAATATTGTACCACCAACACAACTTGAGATGACGAGCTCTACCAGATTTATGTCATGTTCTAAACATGACATTCAACTTGCAATCATATATGTACACAGCTCGTAATCATCTTCTTCATCCTAGGTAACAAACATGACCTAACTCTAACTCAGACTATCTAATCACTCGAGAAAGTAACTAGTTTGTGCCATACGTTGTGTAACCATTGTTCTCAATGGTGATGATCTACGAGGTCTTCTAGTACTCATTACAACAGGGGCTACTGCTGTTGGTCGAGATGACCTTCTCTCGGAGTCATTGGAAGATAATGAGCTGCCCGAGTTCTTGCTAGACGATGATGATAAAGAAGAGGTAGTATATCCAATACGCCCTAATGGCGGCTGAGCACGTACATTCCTTGATGGAAAGCGGACGGATTTAATTTTCTTGTTCTCTGAAGGATCTGAACCACGCCTCAAAATAGTTGGATGACGATGAGTATGAGATCTTGAGGAATGTTGAGATGAGTGAGATGCGACGCTTATGCAATCGCTATTGTCTACTGCTGGTTGCAATTGTTGTTGATGTTGTTGTTGTGTTATTATACCATACGACCACCCTTCCTCTACTTCTTGTGGTGATACATCAACTTTCGGAGATATTTTTGATGACTCTCGTCTTCTCTTCTTCTTATTATCACCCAATATAGGTGCAAGGATAGTCATCAATGCTGTATGTATCATTGAGAATATTATACCATATAGAAACTCAAACACTAGCGGTTCTGATAATACATTCGGAGTTACTGGTTGCGGTGGTTTTGCAATACATGTCTCTGTCTTTGAGGTTGGGGTACACATATTATTATTGTGTGCCGCCGCCATTGTTCTTGAATATTGACGCCTATGAGACGATGGTCGAGAGGGATATGAATCGTCATACATTGTTTCACTCTGACTAATACAAAGTAATTATGAAGACTATTTAGCACATGGTGCATTAGTGAATGGCTTGCTGAATTACGTTCAAAATGATGATGAGATAGACCGAGGTTTTTGTATGGATGTCCCATGTAGATAGTAGTGTAGAGTCTGATTACCCCTCAAAAGAGTTCTCACTTTAAAGACAAGTTTATCGCCAAAACACCGTTCCAGATCGCCAAACACCGGGAGTTAAGCACCCCTGTATGAGATGTATGTATGAGGAGACTAAACACAACTTCTTACGCAATAAGCCCACAGAAAGAGTGGAATTAATATAGTATACACACAAAGGAGGACCATGTTTCTACCTAAAAATGAACATACAATTGCCCAAGATCGGTCAGCCGAAGCGGCACGTCGAGAGGGATATGCAAATATTGAAAGTTGGGTAATCGAGGCAATACCAGTTGAAATTAGGAGAGGTGTTACCGTGTCAGTTCAAGAGATTGAATGTGGCGATCCAGAATGTGCCCCGATTGATGTAGCTGTTTGTATTTTATTTCCAAGGTGTGTTATTAGTTTTATGTTTTTTATTGTGTATATAATTATTGCAATCGAGAGATACCCCCCTTCCGAAATAATGCTCACATCATATGCTCAACACATTTTATATCTTGTTTTTTAAACACCATAATAACTAATTGCAATATGATACCCCTCCGAAATAATGCTTCAAATGGCAATCAAACAAATATATATATCATATCTTAAATATTGGCAAACAAAATAAACATATCAAATTATATTATCAAAATTCAGTGGCGGAAGAGGTATGCTAGGATATCCTCATGAAGCTAAAGACGTGACAAAGGATATATTATTTGAAAAGTTTCCAACATATGAAGTCCTCGGTGCATGGTCTCGTGGAGAAGATGCCGAATGGCCACCATTTGATGATGATGATGAGGATGATGAAATTTTACAACGACCCAGGCTACGATTTGATATTGGTCAAACTGTTGTTTGTCGTGTTGGTCCTGATCCGGTAACTGGATGGGCACCTGGCAAAGTAGTACAATTGTGGTATAGGGAACCTAGTTGGCCTGCCAATTCATGGGCGCCATACAAAATTGAATTGGATGACGGGCGTAATATCTTTGCCCCGGGAGATGTCGATCAAATTATTCGTCAAGCATAAAAAGTTTGATGATATGGAATGGTGGTAAAAGAAAAGGGGAGGGTTATTAAACAACTGCAGACGGTGAACTATGTCAGGGGTTAAATTGTTGTGCCGATTTGGGGATAATATCAATCTCCTGTTGAATAAATTGAATTGGATTAAATGAGGCAAAAAATATTATCATTAGGATGATTAATGTCTGAAACTGGAAAATATATCAGGATAAAAAAAGTTAAAGGATTTTGGTTGGTTATTTGGAATGGATTGCAGTGGATAGGGGGTGATTATCAACCATCTTACTCGGGTCTTCAGATGAAGATTCACAAACACATAAATTTTAATGATTCGGGTTTGTTTTATCACTCGGTGTTCTTAATATATATATGGTAGTTATTGCTAGGGATCTATGATGTTATACTTTAGTTCTTTAATCTTACAACACAAATACCTCCCAAGAGTAGCTCTATCACTGTGGTAATTTCCAAGGGGTATCACTCGGTGGCTCAAAGAACTCTAAAAACTTGTCAACTGCTTCTCTATTAATTTCCTCTGGCCTCTCGACCATTAGAATAACATTGTTGCAACCCCACTTTTCTTCATTCGAACCGATAGCGCCCACCACTAAATCAAATCCAAACTTTCTTGCAGGAATCAGTCTCCTTTCCCATTTTGCTCCAGCGATTTGAATAGCGGTGACACCAATTAATATGTCATCGGGTTTTAAAATACCCTGACGCGCAGCATTACCTCCCTCTACTAGATCTTGAATGTATACTCCACGATTTGGTTCAATTTCTTCAAACAATATCCCACATGGTTTTGCTAATTTTACTTCATATACTCCCTTTGGTAATTTGAATTGTTCTGGATACAACTCGCGATCTTCATCTGTTGTTGTTTAATTTATACGATATTTCGATTGTTGTAAAACATTGTAGATATGCCTGATATACATAAGAAGTAAATAATAAACTTACCCGGAAATGGTTTCATATAGCTATCTAATCCCTCATAGAATCTGAACTTGCCCTTGCCAAAATCCCCCGCTGTGTTCCATATGCCATTAACTGCATTCAATGACGAGGATGATACTTTGCTTTGTTGTTTGGTGGCGGTGGGGAGAGAAAATCCTTCCACCGCAGATAAAAGTGCAGCCAATAGGAAGACGAACTTAAACATAATGTTGTGTTTATATCTTATTAATTTTCCTTTCCATCAGTAAGCCGAGTAATATGCCGAGGTGATATGATGATCATTTGTCCTCACTTGATATTGCTCGCTAAACGGTGAGCAATCAACTCCTAGAAGCACCAACCTCACAAATCTTTGCGACTACTACTGACACCTCACTCTTGGCGGCAGCAATACTACTCTTCAAACGCAGCAAGTATTATATGATATAGGTCGTATATGTGCATAAATAGGCCACGGGTATAGTGGTTACAAAGGAAACAATTCGGTAGAAGAGAAGTAAAGATACCAACTAAAAATGATACACATATCAACAAAATTATTTAGCCATCAAGCAACTCGAAGATTGCAATATGCACGCCCGCTACTAGCATCTATACACTCTTCTACTAAAGTAGCAGTGGGATCATCAGTATTAAATGATAATTGGTCCATTGGCGCCGCCGCCGCCGCTGGTTTATCAGCGCTTGGTGTAGGATTTGCAATCAACAATCATATAAATTATAATGAGAAGCCATCATCTTTAGCTCAATGTGAGGTCAATAGTGTCAATCCAGTACAACAAGAAGAGGAAAAAGCTCGATTTGAAACAATACCTCTCAATAAGCTCTCCATGGATAATAATGATGGCCTACATAGATCAGAGCTGGCCTTCATGCAAGCAACACAAAACGGTATCTTCAAGTCTTTTGAGAATGATATGGATGGTTATGAGCAAACTGATGACGATGAGGATGAAGATGAGAATGAAGAATCAAATCCAGCACCATGTACTAACATGGAACAATTACAACACTTTGTTTCAATCCCCCAAGTGGGTAGTAGCACATCCGTTAATGTTCAACCGCGAATGAGTATTCGACACACAAACAGAAAGGCACAAAGAGATGTCACCCCTCAAGAGAATGTTAGTAATCTTCTCTTGGCAAGTAGTACAAGCGATATTAATTCAGTAAACATACCCGACTATGAACGTATTAAAAAGAAGGAAAAGGAACTCCTCAAAACAACATCCGAGGCAGTAGAAAAAGAAAAGATTAAAAGGGAAAGAGTTAATAAACGTATTACCAATGTTCGTAAGAATGGATTAGGTTCACATCAGGTGTATACCAAGAATATGTACTTTTATCAATCATCCAAAATTAAAGAGTATATGCAGAATAAGTTCCGATTGTTTGCCTTACCTTCATCAGAGCATTTGGGTAAGGAAATGGCATATCTTTTGGGTACTGAATTAAATTCTGTCAATGTTGGTGCATTTACAGATGGCGAGACTAGTGTCAAGATCGAAGATGCCGTGAGAGGGAAGGAAGTGTTTGTTGTTTGTACTACAACTAGTAGTAATTCTATTATGGAATTGTTATTAACTATTAGTGCATTGAGGAGAGGGAGTGCAAAGCGTATTTGTGCTGTGATTCCTTATTATGGATATTCAAGACAAGATCGTAGGACTGTGAGACAGAGGGGTGAGTCATTGTTGTTGATGAATTCATGTGCTTTGTATTGATGAATTGGCAAGCTCATGTTTTATATACTTGATCATCATGCTCTTGTAGAACCGATTGCTGCCGCTGATATGGCCAAGCTACTTGAAGAGATGGGGGTTGATTCTGTGATGTGTGTTGATTTGCACAATCCTTTGGTGAAGGGATTCTTCAGTCCGACTATCCCTGTTGACCATTTAATGCCAGGACCGGTAGCAGCTGCATACTTTTATGAGGAATTATTTGGCACGGAAGAGGATAAAAGTAAAGAGAAAGAGCCGGAGGAAGCACCAAAGGTGAGTTTTATTTATATGCACATTGATGAATCAACTTGTATCACTCACGCATCTCTTACACCCCCTTGATATTGCAGATCACTGTTGTTGCAGCTCATGAAAACCAAGTCCTCAGGGCAAACGGATTCCGCAATGCCCTTCAAAAGTTATCAGGGAACGAAGATATAAGAGTTGCACTAATTAGCAATACAAAGGCTTTGAACGTCCACACAAACAATTGCAACATCTCTCACACTCACGAGAAGGGATCGCTACTGTCCGACTCTTCTACGGTTGTAGGAGATGTCGAAGGCCGACAGTGTATCATTGTTGATGATATCATCAACACTGGAGGTACTATGCGTAACGCTATTGAGATGGTTGGCAAGTCGGGTGCATCTGAAGTTTACGCTTGGGCAACGCACGGCGTCATACACCTACCAGAGAATGATATCCCGCAAAAGATTCAAGGTATGGATTGTCTTAAGTATCTTTTGATTAGTAATTCTGTTGCTATTGAACGAGAATTACCAGAGAAGATACGTAAGCTGTCTATTGCCCCGCTTCTGGCCGAGTCTGTGGCAAGATCGCTTCATAGTGATTCAATCAAAGCAATATTGAGTGTTACGAGAACTGATACTGACGATGAACAAGATAGTGGTACTGAAAGAAAGGTTGACACTGCTCTATATTAATAGCAGCTGTTGATTGTCTACCTAGAAATATACAATGGATTATGATGTTAACTTAAGTATTAATCACCATTGATCCTTGTTTCTTACTTCTAGGAGTGCTTGGCCTTGTGGCTCTCGAACCAGCTTCTCGAAATCTTGCAGCCATCAGCCTCATCACTTCGGAGACAAAGTAAATGCATTGAAAGTCGTTTGACATGTTGCCACTACTTGAACTCGTTTCATAATCATAATTGATTTGCATTGAATGTGCCCATCTCAACAGAGATGAAGTAATCTTGTGCCCTCGCTTCATCTTTGATCCTCCTCGCCAGCCCGAGCCATTAGTTTGCGGTTTCATCTTAAGTATTGTTTGACAGTAGTAATCAACCCATGTATTAGTCGATCCATTGTTAATGAACTCCTTGCCCTTGTCACCGGCTCCACTCCATGAAGTGAATGGATTTACTTTGTTCAACTTTGTGCAGTAGGTCGCCAGCACAACATCTATGCAGTGTAATATCATAGCATCGCAGTCAATCAACTGAGCTTTAAGAGCTGCAGAATCAGCTTGAGGATCATCTGCTAGTTCGTCAAGACACTGTATGAGGGTGTAGAGCTTTTTATGAAGTACATTTGACGAATCCAATGATTGACGTAGAAGCAGTTCGAGAATAGATCTTGAAGAGGCTGGGACACAAGTATCTTGCTTAAGAAGTATTTGTTGTTCTCTGTTTGATGATAGTTGATAGATGACAAAAATATGAGCAAACCATAACATGTATACTAAATCATGGAGTTAAAAGACAACCTACCGTTCAATCGCATGCCAAATAATTCCGGCAATAACATCATCAGGTACCAAGCCTTGCTTCATTTCCAATATTGCACGTTCTTCCTTATCAAAGTGAAGATGATCTGGGTGAGAATTTCCACACACCAGATGATTGATTGAGCGATGATTCTTTTCTATCTTTTCCGGCTTCAAGCACCGATAATGAAGAAGCTTTGCCCTCGCCACTAAGCTTTTCAACATTAGCATTTTGTTCGAAAGCACGCGCTTCTTCTGGATGACTTCCTTGTGTACTTTCTTTTCTCGCAGCATACTCTTCAATGGCTTGTTTGAGTACAGGATCGTTTACTCCAGATGCTGGACAAGAGAGATAGCGTGATTCAAGTCTATGCCGGATATCGGTACCATGGAGAGTCAATGATCTTCGAATATTAGCAGTGCTTGTCTCATCGCTATCTAATGTCATCTTTCGATACTGCCTGTCAATCGTCTTCAAGTTCATAGGAAAGTTCACCCCTTTGCGCTCTGGTGTATCTTTTGCTTGCACATGAAACCTAGCAAAGGTAAGTTGTGGTTAAGAGTTTAAATGACCAATCTGTTTATGAATAGACACCACAATTCAATTGACTTACCACTTCATTATTGAGTGCGAGGTAGGGTTCTTATGATCAAAAGTTCCGACAATCAAGCCTACAAAAGGACTGACTTTATTTGCATGATGCTCTCCTTGAAATAGTTGTTGATAAGTCGCTTGGTTCTCAATATCAGTAATTGATGGTGTAGCCTGAAAGTCGGGATGTGAATGATACCAGCCAACGATAGACATGCCATGATTTGTGATTGCTTCAGTGGCATAAATCTGCCCAATAGGATCCATCTCGACGTCCGTTGAACCAGAGTCTGCTCTATCTGTTGCTTTGCACGGAAAGACAGCTTGTATATAAATACACCTCTCATCAGTCGAGTATCTACCGCCGAGGAGTCCTATGATCTCACTGTCACACATGTGTGCATGAAGGTCTGCAAGAAATGTCTAAGAAGAAGAAGAAGTCGATTTGAGCAAAAGATTCTAGCAGAGAGGTGCAAAGTGATATAATCATTACTTACCACATCGGGAGAAACTCGTACAGCGAACGGCTGGACATTATCTGTGCCGAGATTATTCAAAAGTCGAAACTCTGGTCCCAATTTATATTCCTCACATTGTATTAGTGTCTATAGAATAAAGATGATGAGAAAAGTAAACATATTTGGCAAATATCAATAGATGACTTACATGAGGATCAAGTCCAGCAAGCTGTGAAGATATTGTACTCGATGACGATGCGGCAGTGGATTTCTCCCTTCGTCGAGCTAATCTTCCAAGAGAAGACTGTTTGTCATCATTTGCCTGGGTATCTTCTATCAGAGTATTCAATAAATTAGTGAGATGATTAGATCCACAATTGCATTGACCTCCTTTGAACTGTTGGTTTGTCTGCTTCTGTTCATCATACGTAATCTGTGGCTGTGGATTGAGATGACCATCTACAAAGTACCCTTCGTCCCACACACACCGTCTACCAATTATTGTATCTCCTACCGTCTGTTTAATCAATGACTTCTCGAGCCACAAGTTTCCTAGTGGTGCATATGGATATGATGACTCGGCGCGAATCGCCTGTGACTGCTTTGACTTCTTTGGAGTGGGCTTAGTGGTATCAGTAACGGTAGGAGTCTTATTCTTCTCCTTGGGACTCTTCTTCCGCTTCTTGCCTTTCTTAATTGCGATCTGATTTGGATCACAACTCCTCTCGTGATTGGCAAAGCTAGCCGCTGCGGTTTTAGAAGGCAACGTAAAGGATTTGTTGCAAAACTTGCAAATTAATGTAGTACTCTTCTGTGTTTGTGAACTCTTCTTTTTGGGAGACACTTTGACGACCTGTGTATTCTTCTTCCCTTTACAGTACCTCACATGCATAGCAAACCTGCCGCTTGCACTCTTATTCGCAGGAAAGCTGCAATCCTCATTACATTTACGACAATGAAATGTGACGAGCTGTACATCACCTTCTTTACATTCTTCAATCTTGTCTAATGTTTCTTCACCACTTGAATCAGAAGATTCAGACTCATCCTCCTTCTTAAGTTTCCCCTTCCTCTTTTTTGCCACTGCCATCTTCTTAGTGTTACGCTTACCATCCTTTACGGCAACTGTAACCCCTTCCGTACAAGTCTTATTATTAACTTTCACACGAACCTTAATCTCCTTGGAATCCTGATTCATTTCCCTTTCATTACCAGTTGAAGGTTTCTTCTTTCCAAGTAACTTTTGTTGTTGTATTCGCTGATCTACAATTGAAGAGTTCAAAGCCGTTGCAACAGGCGGGGCACTATCAAAAGAAGAACATTGTAAATCTGAAGCTCCATCTTCATCTGCATTCATACCATACAATTGTTGTTGATGTTGTTGTGGCTGTTTAGTATGTTTCATTTTATGTTGTGATTGTATACTATGACCATGTTGATAGTGTTGCTGTTTAACTGAGGAGTTAAAAGCATTAGCAATATGAATGGTATTATCAAATGGGGGAATATTCCTCTTCGTATTATGTTGCTGTGCCCTTCTCATTAGTTGTGTTTGTTGCTGCTGATTGGTATTTGAACCTCTTTGTTGAGACTCCAGCAACATTTTATAGTTAATTTCTTGTTGCAATCTATCATGGGTTGCTTTTAGTTGTTCATGTTGCTGTGACAACATCATTGCTCGTTCCCTCATTTGTCCAAGCTGTGCATTAACATTGTAATTGGGGTTGCGTCCTCCAATTTGCTGAGGTTGTGGTATAAGTTGTTGCTCCCATCTTTCCCTAGCCCTTATTTCAACAAGTTGCTGCTGCATCTGCTGTTGCATCTGCTGTTGCATAGCATGTTGTATTAATCGAAGATTATTTCCCTCGTTAGATATACTAGTGGCATTATGATGATGTATTACTGGCGCTGTGTATATTGCTTGTTGATGTGACGATGCATCTCTTCGGGGTTGATGTTGTATAGGATATTGTTGTTGTGATACCACCATACGGCGATTGGTTTGTCTAGACTCCGAACTAATACTACTGTTTTGTGCATATATCTGTGCTGCCATCATGGCTTGATATGCGGAAGTGATATCAGCTCCTTCTTCATTGTCTCTCTTAGACGACATTTTGATATATTATGTTAGAATGTGTATCTTTTGCAACAAAACTTTACTAAAAGTTAGAGCTGATACCCAACCACATCACCAGTTGAAACTCGCCTATACCATAATCCCCGCTGTGTGCCGCTGCAATAATATAAACATATTATTGCAATCTAGAGGAACTATGTTTTTATGTACGGGGGTATTAGGCGAAGGAAAAATTCTAGCTCAAGTCTCATATTTTGTAAATGGAAGTGAAATTGGAAGATGACTGCTGAGATGACGGCTGGCAATTCTATGATATGGTAGTTGAGATGACGACTGGCTAGATAGATTCTAATATTTAGTGGATAACTTCATCGCTTTCCGAACTCTGTCAAAGTATCTGTTTGTTTGAACTGGGTTACGCCAACTGTACTCTTTCCACTTATCGACTTCACCGTCAGATACAGTTTCATTAGGGTAGAATTCATGTTCAAGTTTGAAGAGCCACTGAGAATCTTTATAACCGTGAAATACTATTGGATAGTCACCACAACAATGGTGCATATTGTCCTTGCCTGTTGACGGATGTGTCTTTGGTTTATTCTTCCAATACCACCATTCGCCTTGTTCTGTTCGATTCCAAAGTAGTACTGATTGTAGTGGAAGTATTGCAAAGTATAAGGTAAGACGATGCTTTCGTAGACAAAGACTCAAACATCCACTTGAACTTACCATCTTCAATCTCCCCGACAGATATTAGCTCTTGCCCTTCATCATCGAGTGCGGCCTCCGCATCCACTCCTGCATGCTGTTTGAGACAATAAGATGTTATTGTTTCTTCTTGATCAGTATGGGCATCTTTACACGACGTGGCCCAACCTTTCATAACACCTTCTCCATCGTCACTGTTTGATTCATTGTCAAATTTCCGATATATAGATACAGCTGACTTGAGTGTAGCTCTAGAGAAGAATACAGCCGAGCCGGCAATCATTGGGAATGCATCTCTTATTCGGTGTTTCAATATATGACCAAAGTAATGTTGCTCGTCTGGAGACCATTTCTTCTCTGTGACATACCTCTTCATATGTTCGGGAAAGATGTATGAATCTGCATCAATCTTAACGAACCATTCTGCTATATCACTATCACCCATGTCATCAACCAAGACCCACGACCTCCATATTTTCTCCCATATATTGCGTGTATTGCCTTCACCTTTGAGTGACTGATTACATCTCTCATCGTTGTCCCTTGTACATTTATTCCATGGCCTTTTCATATCACGAACAATCACTACATACTCGGGCGGCAATGTGTAATTACTACTATTGCTCGTAAGATCTATGAATCCTGTTTCCTTGTCACCAATGACCGGATCAATGAAGAACTTTAATGTATCACATCGTTTGCCCCATGTCTTGCGAATGGCATTATATGAGTGTATATAATTGGGTTTGAAGATGAATGGGATCATGCAATACAGTCTATTCTGTGTATTAGTATTGTTGAATGATATGGGACTTTCAGGTTGTTGAGTGATATTTGTAATGTCTGGGGTATCTTTGTCTTCGGAAAGATGATCTGTAATTGGCATAGGTGATTGAGATTCCTCATCTTTAGCTCGTTTCATTGCTGCTCTTACATTTTCAAAGTATTTATGTGTCTCTAGATGATTCCGCAATCTATTTGAATGATTTATTGTCAACGTCGCGCCATACAACTCATTCTCAATGTCAAGAAAGTCTTGACTATCTTTGTAATGATGAAATGCTAACGGGAGATGTGCCACACAATGTCCATCATCGTGGCAAGGATAACGCTTCTTCGAATTCCAAAACCACCATTCACCATGTGCTGTTCTATTGTAACCCAATATATCACTAAGTTCATATAACGAAATTTCTTCTCGTCCTTCATAGTCGATTGCAGGCTCGGCAGTAATGTTATGCTCCCTTAAACAAACCGCAGTAACCACCTCCTCGGTACCAGTGTATGAATCTCTACAGGTACCATCTTCTTCATCATCTCCTCTATCCATTGGCATATTACTATATGATTCAGCTGCAGCAAGTAATGCACTTTTGCTATAAAAGACTGCTCCTCCAGCGACAAAACTAACTCCTCTATCTTCCTTTCGATGATTCAATACATGACCAAAGTAATGTGGATCATTGTATGACCAATTCATCGTCTCTATATATCTACCGACGTTGTCTGGGAAGAGAAATGTATCTTGATCCGCTTTTATGAACCATTCTGCTCTCTCTATACCAAATTTTAAACCATCTACTTCCGCTAATCTATCATCACCTACACATGTCCCTCCAGAACCATCAGCAATGTACACTGCCATTCTCCATACTTTTTCAAAGATATTTCTACAATTACCCTGATTCTTCATCGTTTGTTTACCACAGGAATGCCAAGGTCTTCTCATATTATGCAATATAACAACATCATCGGGTAATGTCGTGTTTGCTTTGTTCTTTGCATCAATAACATCTGAAGCTAAAGTCATATTATAGTATCCTGTTATATTATCACCAATAATTGGATCTATAAAGAAGCGTAATATATGACATCGTTTACCCCAAGTTTCATGTATTGCATGATATGCATGTAACTCAGATGGTTTCCATATAAAGGGGACACCGCAGTATACTCTATTCTTTGTTTCTATTAATGTATCATTTGATACAACGTCTTTTATCTTCTCTCGTTGTCTCTCATCCCACTGATCTTTACTTATGAGTGGTACTTGTATATTTGGTTTTCTATCATCTTTGTTGGGAGGCAGATTTTCTTCTGGCCATGCACTATCAAACAACTCTCCATCATTAAAGTATGTTATATGAAATCTAAATGTGTAGATAAATCCACATAGAGTTGGTATTACTAATAGAATGAAGAGTATTGTTCGTATTGGACGGGATGTTGTTGTACTTCTGTGAACTCCCGATCTAGTAGGCCTCGATGGAGACATTATATGATCATCCAACCACTCAGTAAAAGTAGAAGTAATGGAATCTATATTATTGTGGTATCTTTGAGTGTTCTCCTGGATTATATCGTATTCATAGTAGAAAACAAACAGATATCTCCCTTATCCGGTCAATGTCACCTTAATAGTGTTGCTAGTGGCGGTGCCGCCTTTATTGTAGTGAGAATTTAGTAAGTTGGAAGTACCATAGGAAAAATGACAAAATTTGGAATATTGATACGGTATCCGACACAACATTTCCGTGCAATTAACATTAAATTCGTATAATGTACCGGATTTTGGCCTCCGGTTCATCCGTTCTATAGCTAAAATTTATTTTTTATTCACTGATTTAGTGACGTAAGATACACTTACTCAAATTCAAGTTGCAACAACTCTCCCCCACCGCCCATCGCCGCAATATCAAGAGTTGACCTCTCTATTGTAATAAACAAGGTGTGTAAGCCTACCATGGCGCTAATTATAAGGACGATTACTATTTTAAACGGCGGCTGTTGAGGTTAGGGTAGAATCTATTGTTGCCTTTGGTTTGGATTTTGTTGGATGGGATATGATACGGTTAAAGGAAGACATGAGTACAGATGTATTGCAATCCGTGGTACAAAAGGTATCATTGCAAAAAGCAGATTTATTGGGTTGGCGTATCTGTTCGTGTTATAGGAAATGTGCGAGTTGCTTATTGCAATTGTGTGTATCTAACCTATCTTTATTAACTCTCTATTGCAACTCCCCCCAACACAATTGACCTCTCTATTAGTATATTAACAAATGAAATTCTCTGCTAGTATCGTCGCTGTTATTGCAGCAACCTCTGCTGTATCCGATGTATCGGCCTTCGGTATTAATAACCTTGCCGTACGTCGATCAACATTCACATCAACTGCACGAACAATGGCACTTGATGATCTTGAATCTAAACTCCTCTCCGATCCAGCACCAACAAAAACCAAGAAGGAAAGAGCACCAAAGAAACAGAAGAAGGTGAAGGCACCAGAACCTGAGCCTGAACCAGAACCTGTCGTTGAAGCAACAAAGAGTAAATATGCACCAAAGAAGAAGGAAAAGCGTGTTAAGAAAGCTAACCCTAATGCATATGATTTATCTGGCGTGGATGAAGTTGCCAAGGCCCCTGAGCCAGCTAAGAAGGAGAAGCCAGCGCCAAAGCCTAAGAAGGAGAAGCCAGCGCCTGTTAAGAAGGAGAAACCAGCACCTGTCAAAAAGGAGAAGCCAGCACCAAAGCCTAAGAAAGTTAAGCCAGCTCCTGTTGTTAAAGCTCCAACTCCTCCTCCTAAATCAACTTCAGTTGCAACAAAAGATCCTAATGCAGGATTAGGAGTTGTCGTTGGCGGTGCACCATTATTATTGGCACCATTGGTTGCCTTGAGTGCTACACGTGGTGCATTGAGTAAAACTGCTGCACGTCGTGAGGCTATTCAGGAAGCAGCAGCAGAGAAGGAACGTCAGGCTAAGGCAAAGGCTGCTGTTGATACTGATGTTGATGGTGGTGGAGTTGTCGGTGCATTGGTAAGTTTGTCTAATTCTATATGTCATTTGATGGTGGACGGATGTGATTTAGATATTGCAAGATGCATAATGTTAATTTTCATAAGATATCAATTCGATATCCTTTGGGAATGAATTGATATCACAAAACACTTTGTCTGACATGTAATTCACCGCCCCTTTCCATCAAACAATACAACAGGGATTTCTTGGAGCAGGAGTAGCTGCTGTTGGTTTTGCCGTTACTCAATCCATTGCAGGATCAAGTGGCGGGGGTATCAACCTTCCTGCCGCTCCCAAGATCTCTGCTCCCAAGGTTTCCGCACCCAAGATTGGCGGAGGAGCACCCAAGGCAGCGGTTGCACCCAAGTCATTCATCAAGGATCCTAAGGGTAAGATTTGGAGTATTGTTGTGTCATATGTCTTTTCAATTTTTTTTATGCTCACTTCATGTGTCTCATTATCTTATCAAAATAGGATACTCCTTCGGTGAAGAGTCTGGTCCATCTCCCAAGCAACTTGTAAGTTTGTACTCTTGATTTCGTTGCAATACTGACAGAGCATATTTCTCACACTTCTCTTTTACAATATACTCAATAACAGCGTGCTGAAGCCAAGAAGGCTGCTGAAGCTAAGAAATTAGCTGACAGAGAAGCTGCTCTTGAGAAGGCTGCTGCCAGTGAGTTAGTTTATTAATGTTTATGTCAATACAGTATCTTTAATTATGTTTGCTCATCATATAAATGATCGACACATTTAGCCAACGAGGCCCGTATTGCCGCACTTGCTGAGAAGAAGAAGGCTGCCGCAGAAAAGGCCGCTGCTGAGGCAGCTATCACACCTGAAGAGAGGTCTGCTGTAAGTAAATAAGTTGCCACAAAAGTGTACTGCATGTAACATTTGTAATTGGACTCATCTAACGTTCTCCGTTTTCATATAACAGGCAAACAAGGCAAAGAAGGCCGCTGAAGCAGAGAAGAAGGAAGCTGCCGCTGCCAAGGCTAAGGAGGATGCTGGTAAGTAAATCTCCACTGATTGTGTTTATTTGAGTGAGATTTGAATATCAAGTTCTAGGATACCGCTTGGATACCGCAGATGAATGAACTCTCTCCTCCAATGCTGTCTCTTTTCTCTTTTCCTTGATCTTACACCGTTTTCATTTCAATATAACAGCTGCCAGGAAGGCCGAAGCTGCCGCAAAGGCTGCCGCTCAGAAGGAGGCTGATGGTATGTATTTTATCATGATATGATTCTGTTTCTTCATGTCATCTAACCATTTGTTTTCATTTATAACCTATCAGCCGCCGCTGCCGCTAAGAGAAAGGAAGAAGCCGCCGCAAGAAAGGCTGCTGAACCATCTGCTGACGAAAAGAAGGGTGAGTTTAATATATGACAGAGAGGTTTATGTATCATCAGATTGATAGATTATTCATCAAACTAACAAAAACATGTTCTCATTTACTTGATAGCCGCTGCCGACGCCAAGAAGGCCGAAGCTGCCAAGACTGCTGAAGCAAAGAAGGCTGAGAATGTTGCAAAGAAGGCTGACGCCGCCAAGGCCGCTGAGGCGAAGAAGGCTGAAGATGGTGAGTTAGAAAAATATTAATAATACATGATAAGTATGACTGTTTTTCAATGTTTTACTCACTCTTATCTTTCAACTACAGCCAAGGCCGCCGCTGCTAAGAAGGAAGAGGCCGCCAAGGCTGCCGCTGCCAAGAAGGAAGAAGGTGAGCTTACTAATGTTCGAAAATGATATCAAATTCCTAGGATACCGTTTGGATACCGCAGATGAATGAAACATATATAACTTACCCATCTTGTCTTCTAATTCAATATTATCTCTTTTCTCTTTGTCTTAACAGCCGCTGCTAAGAAGGCCGCCGCCGCTGAAGCCAAGAAGAGTGATGCATCTGCTGATGAGAAGAAGGGTGAGGGAAATAACATATTTGTCGTTTTTTTTTCAGTTTTATGTGTGGTATCTTAACTGACTCATATATCTCTTGCTTTCTATATATGTAGCCGCTGCCGCCGCCAAGAAGGCTGAAGCTGCCAAGGCTGCTGCTGCTAAGAAGGAGGAGGCCGGTAAGTATCAATGGTTCCGTTGATTATTCTATCACATATTCACTCATATTCACTTGTGTGCACATCTCATATACACAGCCAAGGCCGCCGCTGCCAAGAAGGAAGAGGCTGCAAAGGCCGCTGAAGCCAAGAAGGCCGAAGCTGGTAAGTGATTGAATACCTGTCATTCATTACATGATTACACTGTATTATATAACTCACACATGTATATATTCAACTTAAATTTTATAGCCAAGGCCGCTGAAGCCAAGAAGGCTGCCGCCGAGAAGAAGAAGGCTGACGCTGCCGCCGCAAAGAAGTCCGCCCCAGCACCTGTCGAGAAGAAGGAGGCTCCCGCCCCAGCTCCTGCACCAAAGCCAGAGCCCGCACCTGAACCAGCACCAGCTCCCGCACCCAAGCCTGAACCAGTTGTAGAAGCTAAGAAAGAAGAAGGTGAGATTAGTTTTGTGAATGAGTGTGCCCTAGGTATCTTCATTATGTTTTGTATCTCACACATTCTACTCTCTCAATATAAACAACAGCTCCTGCACCACCTCCGGCACCAGTTCCAGCCCCAGCAGCTCCTAAATCAACAGAGGCTGCTCTTGGATCTGTGAAGGGAGTTGCAAGCGGAGGAAAGAAGTTGGAGAAGGAAACTGTCAGTGCTGAAACACTTGACTTCCTTAAGAACTATCAATAAGAAGATACTTTTACATG
>Ga0075439_11972_pt1 | contig 21360 bp, 10 predicted proteins | sample MintriSingleCell_FD_74264 | JGI IMG/M metagenome (GOLD analysis project Ga0075439, IMG submission 74264) | Marine eukaryotic communities from Monterey Bay, USA to study complex ecological interactions - Minidiscus trioculatus JGI Plate_4_G5... | ecosystem: Environmental > Aquatic > Marine >... | reverse complement strand
GTGCCAAAGGCGTAGCTTCCTCCCAAGGACGTACATTGATTAGAACAATCTTCTTCCTCCTCTTCTTCTCAACCAATCGACTATGCACCGCGGCAGTAATTTCAGTTAACGACACGTCACGGGACTTTGTATTATGAATTGTTTTACTGTGTGTCCTTGTTCGAAGTAGGAGTGCAATATCTCTGTAATCTTCAACTTCCTCTACTGAAATAATATCAGCTTCAACTTCATCTAATATTATATTGAATTCCTCACGCTTTTCTTCCAATACTACATTATTCTTAGAATCCCAAAATTCAGCTAATAATGTAAACTTGGCTTGTAGAGGTTGAGGTAGATTCTTCCACAATTCTCTTGCAAAAAAGTTCCTTGATTGAGTGATTTCTTCATAATTCAATGTTGGGTTGGGGTGCAGTTCCATATGACGGCATAACTTTTCCTCCTGTCGTGACTTTTCCTCCTGTCGTAACTTTTCCTCCTGTAACCTTTCCTCTTGTAATTCACGGTCCTCTTGTAATTCACGGCGTCCCCTTTCCACCTTCATTTTCACCTCCAATTGTTGAATAAGAGCAGAGTATTGTTGAATAAGAGAAGAGTTTTGTAGATATTGCTCTTCGGTTGGTTGGAGTTGTACTTTTTTGTTTGTAACTAATTCCAATAAATCCCCTCGAGAGGCAAAAGTAAAAGAATGCAATTGAAGCAACTTTGGATGCTGATGGATGTATAACTTTAATAATTCCGCTCTAGTAGAACAAGTAAGAGAATGTGAATGAAACAACTTTGGATGATGCTGTTGAAGGAACAATTGTAATTGTAACTCAATAATCCCGTATTCATATGTTGATACGGATGTTGCTGTTGATTGTGCGGTGGTATTATTACTAACATTTCCTTCCGTATCCAATACAGAAGGAGGTGAAGTAGTATCATTAGCAGCGGTGCCGCCACCCTCGCCACAGTTGTTTGTACTATTTGTTGGTGTTGGTTGAGTAATTAGCCGTTTCCCAGTAGAAACAGAAGTAATTGTGTTATTACCAATCCGTAATTGTTGTAAAGTAGGGTTTGTATTATTCTGTTTTCTTGGAGATAAAGGTAATACCAAATTAGTTGGTTTCTTCTTTGGTGACTGTGAGATATCATTATTGTGTGCAGAAGAAGATAATGTTGGTTGATTTGGCAGTACTTGTTGGATTTCACTATCATTTGGCGTACTACGAGATGGCAAACGTGTAGTAGTAGTGGTACCAAATAACAATTTACTGCTATTATTAGCATTTGATCTCTGTTTCTTTTTTAATTGTAATTTGTTGGGTGGAGTAGTATTGTTACTCGTTGTGTTGACATCTCCCTTATTCGAATTATTCTCGTCATCGAAAGTTAAATACCGTTTGTGGCCTACAGAATTAGACGCCATCGTGATATAAAACAAGTAAAATCTGATCAATAATTGGAATTACGAATCAAATCCCTGATGGTTTATATTTTATATTCCAACAAGAAGAGAGAGACAAAACGAGCAATACTACTACTCTTACTACTATTACTATCAAAAAAGAACAAACACGAATAAATACTTGGCGAAGGAACAGTAATCGTAAAATGTGTCACTCTATTATCCCTAATAAAGAATGATCCTTTTACTCGTCATCTCTTATTAGAGGGCATGGCAAGTTGGCAAGGAAGGTAGATGAATCAATTTATATAATGCAGCTGAATAGTGCAGTGGTTGATTCATAAATCCGTATCTCTAAAACTCAAACAGTTACTACTTCTACTCCACACAAAACGACGTTTACTATACACCAAACCTTTCACTTCAACTTTGCTCACATCATTACCACCACAAATAACTTCTTACAAATGTTTCATACTGACATTCTTTAACTTCTGAAGATAGAGTTGCTTCTTCTCTTCTACAGTCAAGGGCTTTTCTTTCTTCTGCATTAGTTCATCCAACTCCTTTGAAACCTCTGCTTCTTGCTCTGCATCATTTTGATTCTGATATACTCCATCAAAGTGTTTCCTAGCGGCATCTGTACCACTGAGTATGTCGGTAATCTTCTCGGCTTGGGGGTTGACTGTAACAGCTGGAGTTTCATCTGCTGGGTTCTTATCAGGAGAGACTGGAGCCTCTACAGAAGATTTCGCTGTACTATTCGTTCGCTTCTTTGGCATCGGAACCCTACCAAGTAGCTGATCTCCAATTTCATTGAAGTTTTTATCCAATACGTCTACACCGCCAGTGTTTGTGATATCACATGCCCCAAAAAGATTTCGTACAGAGTTTCGTATCCCCGTCTTGACATCGTTACCCATTGCTTTTATCCCCGTCTTGACGTCTTGTCCAATTGACTTGGCCTCATAGACTAAATCTTGCTTGAGTTCTTCAGGATCAATACCACAGGCGAATCTATTCCGTTGTTTCTTTGTCGCCGTTTGATCACCTACGGTATTACTCTCCCCGTCCTTTGCAGACTTGTCAACGACAGTATTCGCATCTGCGGCCAAAGTATCACCGTCATACATGGTATCAACGTCTTCCAACTCTAGCATCTTCTCACCACAAGTCAAGAATGCATCGGTCACGCCATTAATCTTGGGGTTCGGGGTTTGGACACGAGAATCAAAGCTTTCACTTGGCACAGCCTCCTTCCAAATGTCAACCCTTTCACTCTTTCGAAGCTCAGGTGGTAATGTCATATCATCGTTATCGTCGTACTCGGAGGTATTGGGATAGACACTAATGTGTTTGACAGGATGCTTTACACCATCTGCCGAAAAGGTTGACTGTTCACGTACAATAGGCTGCTTCTCGTGCTCTCCACGCTTGGTATCAGAACCTGCCTCCTCTCGAGCTTCCTTATCCTTACTACTACTCTTGTTGGAATCATTTGATCCTTCTTTAGACGATGCTGCCTCACGTTCCTTCTTGAGTAGTTCCAACAACTCTACACGGTTCATCTCATCTTCCGTCTTCTTCTCGCCTTCTTTCTTGCTCTTCCTCTCGGAGAGATTACTCTCACTCCTGGCAAGACTAGCCCAACTCTCATTAGGTTGAACACTTGGTGATGCCTTCTTGCGGTACTCCATAATCTTCTTGAGCTTTTCCTTCTTTCTTTCCTTGGAACTTGTAGTGCTTGTAATGGTATGGTCATCTGGTAGCTCTTGCTTGGGTGGCTCGGCATCAGCATCAGTAACAGCGGTGCTGGTGGCATTCTTTAATACAGCCTCATCCTCTTTCTCTTCAACAGCAACATTACTCTTCTTGAGCTTAAGCCGTGTCATCTTCTCTCTAGCCAACGCCATACGAGACGTCTTCTTCTTCTTGGGTGCTGATGAAGCGGCAGTATCCACCCTCTTGATAGTTGCAATAGCCATAAGCTTACTACTATCATCAGTATCATCTTCAACCTCATCATGCGAGTTATCAAGCATGATTTGATCATCATCAGCACCAGGTAGATTTTGAATCATTACCGAATCAGATGCTTCGGTATCATCATCATCATTTACATTGGTCTCAACATCGTCCCATACTCCGGAACATTCGACGCTGCCATCATCATCTAATGATAGTCGTGTTTCTGGAGGGTCAACAGGAACTATTGGACGGTTGGGTATCTTGGGTGGTAACGCCGAGGGGGAAGAGGAACGAGTCATCTTCTTCTTGAGTTTGACCAATGGACTAGAGGATCGGATGGGCTTCTTCTTATTATCTGTATCCTGGGTCGTCTCGGAGGATGCAGTTTTGAGGAATGGACTCAATGATCGTACCTTACTTTTACTCACATCTTGTGTCTCCTCCTTCTCTTGCTGCTCATCCTCTGCAGTAGGACTATGCACCAAGTCTAATTCAATACCATCACATCCCGGACTTGAAGGTAAATGATCAATAGTTGGTCCATTATCAATCTTAATACGATCAGGTAGCATATTCGTTGGTAAACCAACCTTGTCTAATAATGCTACTGGATCTACATTATCCTCAGGATACCCCAGGGTATCTTCATTAGGTGAATTAATTGGACTTGGATATTCAGATATTGGTGGATCATAATCCGCTGCTGCTGTAGGTGGAGACGCTGCCTTGGTAATATCATTCATCATCTTGGTAGTATCATTCACAAATGCATTCTTCATAGTAGGCTCATTATCATGATCTTCTTCTTCTTTGGGTGATAAACCAGAACTAACATATTGTTCAGTAGCAACACTACACCCCTCTAACGACTTAGTTGTATCACCATATTGTATATCGGTAATATCCGACTTGGCTGAAAATATCGTATGTTTATCAAATGATGTTACCGGATGTATTTGTGTTGGTGGTGGATCGGCCTTGGGTGGTGTTATTACTGCTGGAGCTGCAATCTTATTCTTATTCGAACTAGTATTACCCTTGAGTATATTCAATTTGTTAACTACTCCCATACTCTTCTTTTTGTTATTCTTCTTATCAACCTTATTTAACAACTTGGCACGTTCCTTCTCCTTCTTTTTTAACAACTCCTTTTGCTTTGTTAAGATTTCTGTATATAATTCCATCTTCTCGGCATATTCGATTGTATCACCCTGTGCCAATAGGTATTGTGATATTTCAGTTGGTGTTTTAGTAATGTGGAGTGCTTCTGCTATTAGTTGTTCCCGTGTCTTCTTCTGAGGTTGTTGAGCAATAGGAACAGTTTGAGGTTGAGATTGCTTGGGCGTGATGACATTAATTTGTTGTTGAGTAGTAGATGACTTCTTATCACGCAAGAATGTCATATAGTCATTCATTGATTCTTTTGCAGCATCATCATTGTTCGTCGCTGTCGGAGGACTTCGACCCAACTTCATCGCACGGTAATAATTGTTAGCCGCGTCACTTGTAAAGTGTACAGAATCTCCGCTACTCTTGGTGGCTGTTGGGATTGCAGCAGCTTTTGTTGTATTCTTCTCAACCTTGACAACCTCCTTCTTTGCAGTAGAACTAGTCCCCTTTACCGCACTCTTCTTCCTAGAGCTACTATCAATCTGCACCTCCATCTTCTTGCTACTACTCTTCTTAGATTGTTCATTAGTATCAACCTTGACAACTTTGGAAGTAGACGAGGCCATATTACGATACTTCTTTAATGATTGTGACAATGATGGTTTTACCATACCATTATTATCATACTCTTCACCTCTCTCGGAGGCCATTTCACGAATCTTTTGCTTACGCTCCTCCTCAGCTTTAGCCTCTGCCTTCTTCTTGGCTCGATGTTTATCAAGAGCATTACCCTTCTTCTTAATATCCTTTCGTAACTTTTCAGCTTCTGATACTCGTTTATTTAAGTCCAATGGTATAGTATTGGTAGTTTTATTAAATGTATCCAACACATCTGCTGCTGCCACTGTTGTTTCCCATATTGCACCACCATTCGTTGTAGGCAAGGCAGCAGATGCTTGTGGAGAAGTGGGGGAGCGTGGATATAACGGGTCATGATCTGGTATATCACTTATGTTACTTAAACTTGCGGATAGTACATCGACGTGTGATACTATTCCTGGTGACGATGGATCATTAGTTGTTGATGTAGTAGTCTTGGGCATGGTTCGACCGCCGAGTGCTGAACCTGGTGCCAAGGCGGTACCTAATAGGTTCAATGCTGACATTTTGTATTATATTATATTGTATTGTATTTGTTTCATTTATACAAAACCTATTTGAGCATATGATGTGGGCTATTGATAGATTGATGCTAAGCTCCGCTACAACTCAGCTATGCTTCAGAGGATTCAGACTGAACGTATAAATCTATGGAGGCTTTAGATGCTTCTTAGTATTAGACAGAGCCGACGAAAGTCGATGCTAGGGTGTGAGAGGGGTGTCTAGGAGAGATCATCGTTGCAAATGTCCGTTCAAAAACCGTTTGGCGATAACTAACACCTCCTCTAATATCTCATCAGATTGTAAGCAGCCAATCTACCCATATTAATGAATTGGATATGGATATACAGTTAGAGTAACTTGCGATTGATTTCATTATCATACGATATTAGTAACAACAGCGCAAGAGACAATGACCGCACAAAGACATATGATATGTCCAGCATGTTGGATTCTATTTATCATCGTCATCGTGTCGGGAGCTACGGCATTCTCTCCTGATTATCTCAGCTCATTGTCAAAGAATAATAATAATAGTATACAGCAGCCAACTACACGTCAGACAAATGATATTAGCAATACTGACATACAACACGAACAACATAATGATAATATGAATACTAATGAACAAGATGAGATACCCGATGAGCACTACTCGAAAGATTATCCGAATGCAGGATGGAGAGGATATGCAAATTCACAACGGGGAGGATATTTAGATAATTTGACGAGTAGTAGTAGTAATAGTCAATTAGAAGAGGGGAAGAAATCTGATTATGGCGATGATGTACGATGGGGTACCGAGGTGTATCTTAGCTCTATTGAAAAAGGAAATCAAAAGTGATATCAGCAGTGCGGTATCATTATATAAATGAAGAAATGAAGTCTACTTTACAGCAATTCGATGGAGACATCTTCGTTCAATCATCCAAACATAAAACTTCAACTCTCAATCTTCAATACTAGAAGTACCAACGTCTACAATCAGATACATAAAATCTTTACCATCTATTCAATACCGTTTTTCATATCACCTTCTTTTTGAATGCAATAAACTCATTACAATCTGCTTTGTGGTAGTCCGACCAAGCTTTTATCTGGCATTGTTTTGAACAATACTGATCGATCTTGCATCCTCCACAAAGCAATAAGGAAGATCGCTCAATTACTTGTGAGCAGCCTCCACAAGTACCAACTTTTGAATATGTCCGTCTAGCTACTGCATTTGGCTTTTTCAAACACGAGCATTTGACTCTTCTGCTCATAAACTTTAGTACGTCTCGTTGGTTACTACCAATTGGGTTGAGATCCCTAACTTTACTTGCTACACCATTTGATTGGTAGAATGTAGAGTGGATATCATCTCCGCCATCATACTTCTCCAATACAAGAAGAACTGTACACAAAAAGCAGTTGTGCATGAAAAACTTCTTCGACACTTGTGTATTAAACTGATCTTCAAATAGCAAACGGTTTGTTATGATGTTTGTTAAGATCTCGATGGCAGCATGCCGGTGAGTTTCTTCTTTCCAAAGTTCGGAATGATTCGCTAGTGATTGACTCAGTCTTTGCAATACATTACCAGTAGCCACCTTTCGGGAGATCAAAGATTCAAGAAATGAATATTGAGGACTGTTACGAGAAGGCCACTTAATGTCATTGCCATGGTTGCTGCAGTCAACCTTATCGTTCTTTTGTGACCACTCAAACCACTCCTCCCAAGTTTGAGCTGAGCTAGAAAGTCTTGATTCAATCTGTCTTGCTTTCCTTTCTCTGCCCTTGTTCCTCTTGCGAGATGGCGGCATATTCTGTACGGCGGATATGGTCTATGAAACGAATATTGGCGGCTTGAAAGTAGTGTCTACGACTATGAATAACGGCAGGGAAATGGTGAGTGGCTATGAGACATCGGGCTATTGTTAGGTGTGGAGTCTGACAAGAGATGAAAATGAGAGTATTATTCGTAAGTAGGTAGAGGTGGTAAGTACCTAAGGCAAAGATCAATAAACACTAGATAGGCAACGAGGTGTTTATGGGAGCCAAAATTGGAAGTTTGATTTACCATGTTGGAAACGAGTTGACTAACAAATGGGTGTGGTCGAGTAGTTTTAGATTGATTTTGTTGCTTATAGAGAGGCTAGGGAGACAAACAGCACCACTATGGAATCGTCATTATCAGCTGCATTCAATGACACCAACATTGCAAAGTGAAACTCATTATTTGACAAATCTTTGGCCAAAGACCTAATCAAGCGTGGGAGTGACTCTATCTTTTCACTAACAAATCGAGGGTTTTTGAAATTTTTACACCACACACTTTTGATGAAATACAGTGTGCAACTCGTTTCCAACATGGTAAATGGCTTATTCTATTTTGGATCCCATAAACACCTCGTTGCCTATCTAGTGTTTATTGATCTTTGACCTAAGGTACTTACCATTTTAGATTTACAAACACACAACCAAAAGTCAAACCACACAACCAACACAAACTACTCGACAACAACCCTTGCAACAATGATCAAGCTATTACTATTCATCATCTTACCATTCCTGCTAAGCGGCGGCAGTGCAGTTGCTGCGCAGCAGCAGCAGCCTACTACCACTACAAACAACACTGACGACGCAACAAACAACGACGGAATTGTTATATTTAATAACACTTATTCAATCGATGATCAACGGCAAGCCAATGTTGTTATTCATGACGGTGATGAACCGGTTGATATAATCTACAACTCTCTACGTCCATTCGGAGCCGACTTTGTAGCTAGGCGACAAGTCTTTGAAGAAGTGAAGAGTCTAGGAATTCCCTACACAAAAGAATATGCAGTGCTCTTCTCACAAGGTATACTTCTTGACGATGACGATTCATTCTCCGGTGTATTCACATATCACGACAATGGCAGCGAGCCAATTGATGCTATTTACAACTTTGCTAAGGAACATGCTATCCAGCGGTTCTTCCCCCAACTTTCTACTACACTAATTTATCAACTCTGTGAGCTTGTCAAGTGTAACAGATTACGACCTACTATTTTCTCCAATGAGATATCAAGTGCCGAGGACGGTCAGCCATTGGGCGTACTTGAGATCTTGCTAGGTGACGAACCTGTCGATGCGGTTGATGCCTTTGTTCAGAACATTTCCGTTGACATCGGAAATAGTACAGTCTTTCGAAACAATATTCTTCAGGTTGTTTGCGAGACACTTGAGTGTACACGAACTACTCCAGTAGTGTTTCGAATGCTCGTCAAGACTGAAGATGGCAAAGAACTTCTCGACTCCATTGATATCTACGAGGGAGAAGAAGTTATTGATGCCGTTGATCGATTCATTAGCAAGTCAAACCTGGGTTTAGATGAGGTTACGCTCAAAAACTACATGCTCCAAGAAGCATGCAAGGATGAATATCGAGTCAAGTGTACAAAGAATGTGGGTGTAGCAGAAGATGGATTACCAATCTTCTCTAACAGCACTATGCAGTTATGATTTCATATGGAATATCTTCGAGATATTTCTTCCCATTCTCGATACTGGGCTATCCCATTCAGGTCACATGATACCCCCGATACATCAACATAACAATATCAGAAAGTATGAAACTTCTGAAGCAGTTGAAATACATATATTTATTAATACAGTTTAGGCATATCTATTAGATATATCTTGAGAATACTTTGGTGTGTACTCATTGCACTTGCAGAGTATCATTCGCTTGATACCAGATGTGATTTCACTTACATCTTTTAGCACCTCAACCCTCAATCCATTGCAAGAAGTCACACTAAAGGTTGTATCTACAGTACTTCCAGTGGCTGCAGTCTGAAGAGATGCATCACCCTTGACTAAGTTTGAAGAGGCTGCAGTTGAATTATCAGATACATCCTTTTCCCATACCTTCAGCTCCTGAGCCATAAGTTGATTTGCCTGGTCTTTCTTATTATGTTTCTTGATCTTGTCAATATTACCAGTGTCAACAATCGAATCTTCAGTCTTCTCCCATACTTTCGGCTCCTTCACTTTGGGTTTCTTCTTCACTGACTTCTTCTTCTTCTTTTGCTCGGGAGTTTTGTTATTGTCATCTACTGTTGTATCCATAGTTTTGGTGGGGACTAATGCGGTAGAAGTCTCAACTGTATCATGCTTTGCCTCAGCGGATGTACTCGCTTTGCGTTCATAAGAGTCTAATACATCCTGCTCATTGCTAATAAATTCATGTAACTCCTCGGTATGTTCGGCCTCAACTTCTTCCTTCTCAACTTCTTCCAAGAGTGCTTTGAGCAGCTTCCTCCAATCTTCTCTTGGTAACTCTTCTGTGGCAACAGATTCCTTTGTCATCTCTGGTTTCTCTGCCATCTCTGCTGTATCAACAGGTACACTTGGTGTAATCTGAGCTTCGCTTGGGGTCTCAGTGACAATACTCTTATCATCTTTGTTGTTAGGACTTTCAGTAACTATACTCGCTTCATCTTCTTTATCGGGACATTCAGTGACAATACTATCTTCACTCTTTGAACACTGCTCGGTCTTAATACTACTATCATCACCTTCTTCTTTACGCTTGGCCAAGCGTAACAACTCTGTTTTCAGTTCACTAGCGGTGGTATCATCTGTTTGCATGTTGCTCGTCCTGTTGAGAAATGCGTCAATCTTGTGCCAGGCATCAATTGTCTCCTTGGGGCGGTAGCTGCGTTTGTTGACACTCTTCAGAGCACTCTTCGGCTTCTCCTTCTTCTTGATGGGTGGCTTTTCATCATCCTTCATAACAGGCATGGGAGGAGTAACCTCCTTATCAACAGCACCTGTGTCCTCCTCTTTGGTTGATGAAAAGTAGTCATTAACACTAACGAAGACTTCACCAACAGTATCAACGATGATCTCAGTCATATCCACATGAGATAGAAGTACACCAATTACATCCAACCAGTATTGAACCAACTCCTCCTTGTTCATTGTCCATAGAGAGGATTCCTTCTTATTAATCCAATCGATGAACTGAGGGGATAATGGTATATCCTCTTCCTTTAAGAAGGCTACTGCAGTCTCTGGTCTGTTTGATGTGGCTAATGCCTGAGCTAGACGATGCTCATATCCCTTTAATGGTGCAGAGGGCACACCACTTTCTTCTTTATTGGTAAATTCACTAGTAAGGTTGGGTGAAAAGCCATCGACCGCTTCATTATCAGTAGAGGATATAACGGTATCATCTTGGGGAGAAGAAGTGCTATTACTTTTTGAAAACCTGATTGCCTTCTTCATCTTATTCAAAGCCTGATCCTTGATCTTCTTCTTGGATAATGTAGTTGACGAGCTGCTATGTTTCCTCTTGGCAGCTTCAAACTTCTCGATACTCTTCTCGACATCAAACCTCTTCACCACCTTGCCTGATGGGCTTGTACTCTCGCTTATGCTACTGCAGTTGGATTCATCTCCGGCGATGATATTTACTACCGGCTTCTCCTTATCATCACTGCTGTCTGTGAAGATATCTTCTTGACGGTCATTCAATTTCTCAGAACTAACAACCTTATTCTTTTCCTCCTCAATCATATCCGCAATGAAATTACTTTCCTCGAGTTTCTCTTCTGAACTAACAATTTTCTTCTCCTTCTCCTCCTCAAGCATATCCAATAAGAATGCACTTTCTTCAACAATAGCAGGAGTGTTGATATCACTCTTAGGTGATAGTGAAGCCGTTGTAACAATCTTCTTTGTCTCCTTTGACTTCTTCACTACTGGCTCGTCATCATAAAACTCATCTAACGTCATATGTTTACTTGTATTTCTCTTGTTCTTGATACTACTCTTATTCTTCTTCATACTCCGCTTCTTTATAACCTCTCCATCTACTACCTTACTACTAGTAACTTCCTCCTGAAAAGTCATATCATTAGCCAAATCAGATGGACTTTTATTCATCTCCTTGGTATGCTCAGCTGCTAATGTACGATGTTTCTTTAATAATTGTTTCATTTTATTTTCATAGTATGATGTTGTCCTTGGAGTATCTTCGACTTTGATAGGGGTAGAAGGTATAGTTGCATTGGCAGTGGTAGGTTTACCCTTCTTCGTTTTCTTATTCCATCTAATCTTCTTCTTCTCTTGCTTCTTCTTCTTTTTATGTTGTTGTTGCAAGTCGGGCGATTCACTATTCTTTACCCTCATTGCATTATAGTATATATTTGCAGCTTCAGACTTGAACTGGATGGGTGGTGATGGAGATTTATTGGCAGCATTGATTGTTTCTATGTCGTGCTCATTGTAACTCTGTAGTTGCTCAATATTAGAGTAGTTGTGTGTATTCATTTTGCTTGATGATAAAGATGACATATGATGTGATCAAATCACGAGGCTGAGATGATATGGGTGTAATCTTTGCAATACAATAGTTCAGAGACTCTACAGTTAAGTTCAGAGCCGTTTGCAATCTTCAATGTAGCTTTGCACACTGTATCGATAGTCTATTATGAATTGCTTATCAAAAGCAGGTTTGTATACCTATCAATCGAGCAAAGCAGTTATGTGAGCACTCTAGACTAAAAGATACCAAATCTATGCTCATCAAACAACAACCAAATCCTTTCGTCGAGCTCTCAAGAGAAAGATTGTTGGAGGTAGCTTGGATAGCTTTCATTCATTGCATTGTCGAGTATGGGAGAGATGATACATCAGTGAAGCGCCTGACAAGCTCGACTAAAATTTAGGCAGGGGATTTCAGAGGATACCTTCGATAACTGAGACGGTATATCAGTCTGCTTATGAATTCTAACTAAGTGGTACAGTACCACATCTGACAATATTGCCAAATGCGATTTGAGTTTTGCAATCCAGTCGCATGCCAATGATCATCTTTCCTTCTGAGATATAAATGAAGAGCATATGGTAAGTGTTGGGGTAAGGTTGAAGAATATCACTATCAAACATCGCAATAGCTATTGACAAAACGATAAGTTCTACTGCAAATAATCGACTGGAACCGATATTCTCAAGATTATAAACAAAAAGATATACAATGTTATCTCCGCCTGCAATGATACGGAATATGTTCGGTGCATGCTATTGCATCGATGATACTACTTCATCAACAGATATAGCATCAACTACCGACGATACCAATTCAACCAGATCTACTCCCGAGAAAATGTCAGATATAAGTAGAAATAAAGCAGTACGACAACACATCAAAAAGGTATATCAAAATAGTAATCATGAATTACAAGGAGGAGAGGATGGATCGAAAGAGTTACAAGAATTATTAAAGAAGAGTAAACCATTGAGTGATGATGAGAAGAAACAGTTGTATTTAGAGAAGTTGAAGTGGGTGTCGATGAAGCATATGTGATTGTATCTTGGTGTAAAGACGATTATCTAAAGATGTGGGTTCTATGTTTCATGTATCTCCCTCTAAGCTTAAAGGAGGGGTGTGTATAGAATTATGAGAAGGTGCGGCTCATTCATAGTAGCCAATGGTAATGTTGTTATGAGTTTGAATAGCAAGGTATTGTGTAAAGGTACCGTTTGCAGAAAGAGAGATATGAGAGTTGGAAATCGGGTTCATGATCTATGAGGTTACTAATAGATTGAAAAAGAGCACTTATCATTTATGTATGATTGAAGATCTAACCACATTGAACGATACTGGTCTTGTTTCTGTCTTCACTTGTCGCAAGAAATCGTCAAATGGGATCCTTGATCTCTTCCCACCAATAATAGAAACTGGAATGTCTCCTTTTTGAACCCCCATCCTTTCAGCCTGAGATCCAGGGTTAACAGATACAATCAGCGCATAAACACCACCTACTCGTTGAACAACAAACCCTAGAGGACCTGGTTGCGTAAGAGTAATAGGAATCAAAGATCCTTCCTCACATGATGATAATGCTTTGCTCTTCAATGGGACATTGCCGCCGCCCAATGAAACATTGCCGAGATTGACAAACATCCATGGAAAATCATGAGTGAATTGATACATCACTGATAACATCATTTCATTGATATCATAATCACATTCGTCACATTCATCATATTCTTTGGCAGCCTCGAACCAGCTCAGAACTACTGGAAAGAACTTTAGATCTGATGCAAAGAACGGCTTCATATCAAAGTGCTTATGATTCCGTAGAATCTTCAGAGTTGCAACCTCCTTCTTATCAGAATTTCCATTTAAATCAAGGTAATACTCAAGCTTCTCGTTGTATTCATCTTCATTGTACGAAATACAACTGAGAGTGTGGTTTGACGAATATGTGTTATAAACACTTGATGAGTTACACAATACCTCAGAGAAGGCCTCCCACCAATTATCATTCGTGATGCCAAAGTTCTCCTCGATATTGAGAGTCTCAAGCGAGGTATTGTTGGCAAGTGAAGTTGCTATTGCCAATATACAATCGTTGTCGAGTTGGTTAGCGTATAAGTCAAGTGTTTTGAGAGTGCATTGTGGATCTTGCAGGAGGTCTGCAAGAACCGTACAGCCACTTCTTCCAATCCTATTGTCACCTAGGCCAAGCTTCGTTAAAGCACGGTGCCCTCTTACTGCATTTACCAACTCTGTTAGTATATCAAGATCAATATCATTTCCCGGGAGGCATATCGACTCTAGGTTCGTACAATGAAGAAGTGTCGGCGTAGAAGATTCATCCTCCCATTTGATAGGCCGCACGAATTCAAAGAAAGCTCAGTCAAATCACTTTCTCTCTCCATGATTGAGTTCAATATTGCAATCCCTGCTCTCTCCGATATGTCATGACTATCTAAAGTAATAGTTCGAATGGACTTATTCTGTTCAAATCCTTGCACAAATGAGCTAACAATATCGTTCTCCACACCCTCAAATGTAAATGTAGAGTCAAATCGCACAGTCTTGAGGTGTGTGTTTGAACCGATATTCCTGCCAAGAGTTAGGAATTCGTTCTCGTTAGTTGGTACATATAAACCCTGGCGTCTATGAGCATTACTACCGCCCACGAACAAAGCAAGCAAAGTAGGGTCACTCCTTTCCACTCTGAGCATCATTGTGTCCTTTGTGATAGTATCATTTATCTCTTGCATACTTTTAGGAAGAGAAGGACGAATATTAAAACAAAGGTGGTATATTGCTGACAATACCCTATTGTCCACTGATGCCTTTTGACACGTCTCCATAGCAAGAAGAAGATGTGATGCTTTCAGGCAATACTGCTCTGACAATTCAACAGGGTAGGGTTTTTCGTTATTGCCGGCTAGGAACCTAATCAATGGCTTGGCTTTTGGTACTATATCATGCTTGGTTGATTGACCTAGTGATAATTCAATTAACTTGTTCTTAATTGCCCATTCTGCTAGTTGATGCTCGAGAGTATTGTATTCCTCGCCTTCAGGGATCAAGAGACTCCCAGCCTTTAGTGTTGGAGCAGGCCCTACCACTGATTCAAAGGCAACCCAGCCCCATGGTTGGGGCCATGATTTTGCTCCGTACGAGTACTGTTTGTACAACTTGGTGTTGTTGTGAACATCTGTCAACACCCAGTAGCTATTTTCATATTGAATACATAATGTTTTGACTTCACCCTCAGTAGTTGAAACTGTCCGACGATACTGAATGTCATCATTTGGTTTCGTGTACCCACATAATTCATACTTTCCGTTGGCGTAATCAATACCTGCACCCAATACAACAAAGTTGGTGGGTGGATGACGGGTCTCCTCACTTTTGACAATGATTTGTGACACTTCCTCCCAACCCAACAAGTTCAATTCAAGACTCTTTGCCTTGATTAACTTCAGCGTATACTTTTTCCAAATGTCATAGAAGTCAGGACTTGAGGGGGTTCTCATGTATTGAAGAAGTTGTGACCTTATCTCTCCGAATGATTTTACAGTACTCTTTTCAAGGCATACTTTGTCTAAGCTGAGCAAGTGGTTGAACACTGCTTCGATAATGAGCAGGGAATTATCATGGGAAGCTTGTAGACCAATATCAGTATTAGATGGGCTATGAAATGTAGTGAGCAACTTCTTCAATGAAGACATGGTTGGGAATTGCTCAGTGGCTACCACAGAAGTCAAATGTGTCGCCAAGTAAGCGAATCCATTAGTCTTCTTCACAAACTGTAACAACTGAGATTGTCCAGTATAGTATGGGTAACTAAGTGCTAACTCGATTGTTCCACTTTCGATTGCCCACTTTGCAAGTTGATGTTCAAGATCGGCCTCATCTTCTGGAGTTTTGAGACTGACTTGTTCTAATGATGGAGGTGGTTCTCTTCCTCTGCCACATGGGGACCAACCTGATGATGGCGGCAGACTTCCCTTTCCATCAACAGTGTAATAATCTTTATCTTGGTAACTACCAGGCTGGTCATTATACGCCTCCGACAAAAACCACTTTGTATTTCCAGACTTCAATGTACTTTGATAGAGATATAGAGGCTTCCCATCAGTATTACCAATGTTATCTCTTTGCCTATAAATGAGTGGCCCCAAAGAATCAATAACTGTTGTGGAGTCAATATCATAACAACCGTTGATAATGTCACAACCAGCTCCAGATACTGTATATGAAATGGGCGGAGGTGGAATACTTTGTTGTTTAGTCTTTCCAATAAGTGTTTGAACTTCCGACCAGCCAGTTCTACGTAATACCACACATTGGGAAGAAATAAGCTTCATCACGATCTTTCTCCAAAACTCAAACAATTCAGATAGATAGTTCTCAGAGCTGATTTTGGAGAGCTCAGTGTATACATATGACATTTGACTTGTTAAGCACTTAATGATATTTCCGACTTTACCGAGTGCGCTTTCTATTGATTTCTCGTCTAAGTGAATCGTATGTTTCATAATGGAATGGACAATGAGAATGACATCTTTGATATTCTGATTCATTAATCCCTGACCGGTGGTATCAGTAGTAGTGCCAGTGGAACCAGAGGTTGATAAAATCTTGTTTTTTGATGGAAAGAGAGTCACCAGAAAGTTGAAGCAGGTGTGTAACAATAGCCCAGGATGGGAAGTGATCAGTAGTTGCAATCATCCCCAAATATTGAGCCAGACGACTTATACCCCCAATACTTTGGAAGAAATTGATCATATCATCCCTAACCTGATTCCTGTTTGGTGATACCCATGAGCTTTTCTTTTGTTCTTTGTTGAAGTAAAACGTCCTTCCGCTCTTACTATCAACATGTGATGTCCACCCCGTTGGCAGCGATCCAGATTTGTTGTGGTAACATGAGCTCAATATGCTACATAAGGTATACAACGTGGGGCATTGATTCTGATGTTCCAATGCAACCAATAAATCATGATTAATAATCTGAAGAGAGCATTGAAGTGATACCTTTGTATATTCTCGGCATTCTTTATTAACATTCTTCGGTTCTCCCTGCAATAATAAATAAATAATATTACTCATATGACTATCAATAAATTTTCTAGCATCATCTACGTTGCAGAGACGACGGTGGGAAAGCTCAAGATAATGACGAGCACATTCAAGGGAGTCTACTGCATCCGTGTAATAGACTAAATAGGATAGTCCATACATATGTGTGAGAGGAGAATAAGGGAGAATAGTTAATGCAAATAAGATATCCAATCTTACCTTGGTTTGGTGTACCGGTAACATCTTTCTTAACTTTTGCCCATAATGAAAGTACTTGTAAAGGCAAAGGAGGATTTGTGAATTCTTTTTCCTTTATCTGTTGATATAAATATCCCATTGTGTTGTTGATATTTGGACGGTTCACTGCAGCGTAATAAGTAAAGGTTAGAAAGACGACTCTCAAAAGAGTATGTATGACTCCCGTCTATACCGAGATCTGTTATAAAACCTCACCCTCTCCTCTTGCAGTACCGACTCCTCGCCCGTTAGAATTGATACCAGCGACCTTTACCACTTTATCCTACCTATTGTGATCAGTTGGAAAAAATAAGTAGCTCTTAGCCAAGGATACCAAATAATTAGCATAGTACTTGATTGTGTACGATACATTGAGCCACAGATTAATTGAGCGAGGTAGATAAATTGGCATGGGGTACAGTGATGTCTTACATTTAATATCTTATACAACATACTTAAGGATACTCGGTACTTCTCGACACGTTTTCTTGTGCTTTTAACCTAGCCTTGGCCAGTGCCTCCGCTATAGTTTTCTTCACTTCGGGATTGACATCCTCGGATGATGATTCAGAAGAGATATCTGTAAGCGTGGGAGATGGGGAGCGGACTTGGCTTTCTTCTTTTGGGAAGATAGAATTCAAAGTCTTCTCAGCAAGTGTAGGCTCGACACTTGTCTCATTGCTCTCCTGATTATTATCATCGATATCTTCGTTCGTTGGCTGCCAAGTTACTAGTACCTCTTGCCTATCTCCTTCTTGTACTATTTGCTCGTCTGCATTATCACTAAAGCACCACCTTGGGTAGATACCCTCTGACGTGCATAGGTTCTTGGCTGGCATGATGATTGCTTCCTTGAGGTCATTTGCTATTTCTAGCCCCATCATGCCGCAAGAATCAAGCGGGGAGGTTTCATCCTTTGCAGGAGCTGCCAACTTACTGACAATGTCATTATCTTCCTCCGGCTTGACATCTACCTGCTTCATGGGATGTATTGATGCCTCGTTTGGTACCACATTTTCCTCATTTGAATTACCCAAATCAGATGTGTCAGAAGGCAACATCAAGGCAGCCTTGATTCTATCCTCTGGTGTTTCAACATAATTGTCGCCTCCAAAGGCTACACCGAGGCCTTGGCCTTGACCTCTCTCTGGTTTACTCTTGGTTGGGTTGAATAGCCGCTTGCTTGTAAGTAGCTTCTTGAATTCTGTTAATTCTGTTGGGCTACTCTTTTCTTCCGGTTTCTTATTCTCATTACGAACATTCCAACTCTTCCGCTTGTCCATAATAGCTCGGAGTCTCTCCCTCTTGAGCTGTTTTGAGGTGTCTGGCACTCGAGAAGGACACACACTCAGGTCGTCTTCGGCTTTGATATCATCTTGCTGCTCCAATACTGTGGAAGCGGCAGGGATGATAGTTATAGATTTCAAAACATCTGGAGGTACCGCCTGCTCTTGTTTGGGTGCAGACTCTTTGTGCTTTGTCAGTTTCTCTCTAGCCATTGCCAATCTAGTCTTCTTTTGTGGCTTGGACTGAGATTGAGATAATGGAGGGGTAGAGACTGCAGTATCATTTATAATCATTTCAACTGCTTCCGCTTCTCCTTCATTTAGAGAATTGAATGGTTTGATACTGTTCTTCTTCGATGGACCATTATTTACATTCCCTATCAACTTACTTCTTGACAAAACAGTATCCCTCGGTGAGCCCTTGTTGGTCTTACGGTCAGAGGCAGCTTCTTTCGAACTGTTGATCTTGTCCTCATTTACATCGTTGCTTTGTGCCAAACACGTGCTAACTACTTCAGGGACTGCCTCAGTCAAAACATCCTTATTGATGTCATCACATCCCGTTATATAGTTAATGTTCTTCTCCTTGACCTCCATTATTGATTCAATTAGATGGTCTAGGAAGTCATCCTCACATATGGTTATGTCAACTTCCTCAATTTCCTTCTTTATCTCTTTGTTTTGCAATTTTGTTGGTTCATCTGCACTGACTCCATTACTCTTATGATCATATACCTCTGGCAGCGGCGGCGGAACCGCGTTATCTGACGAATCATCAGATGTATTGTCATAATGGTCATCTAATGACATGTAAGACAAATTCTCTCTAGTCCTCTTTGTCTTGGGCCGTTTGGTCTTCTTAGATACTTTACTACTGACTGGAGATGATGATACATCTAGAACTTGGATTTTCTCTTTGTGAACTTTCACTGGAGGCAGTATATCTTCAATATTGGATAATCCTCCTTCCACGCCAGATTCGAGAGCCATTGCTACCGAAGCACAGAACGTGTCGTCTTTAGTATTCGAATCTTCAACAACAGATTCCTTTTGAGCGATCAGAGGCGAGGAGTCCTTATCACTAACAACATCTTGAACCTCTTCCTCTTTCTCTTCCTTTGTATCACTTCTCTTTGAATCTTCTGCATCACTACAAACTTGAACTTCTTCAACCTTCTTCTTCTCACTTCCCTTTGACTCATTTGAATCATGATCATAATATTCATCTAACGGGGTATACAATGGTTGTTTGTTAGTATCACTACTCTCGTAGATTTTACCATTGTCAGCGGCTGCCTTGATTTTGGACTTTGTACTGTTCTTCTTCTTCCACCATTTCTTCTTACTACTCTTATTTGTTGTAGATGTATCATCAACATTCATAGGTGTATCTTCTTCCTCACCTTCTTCCTCCTGATACAAACCAGTCTTCATCCTAAACTTCTCAACTTGTTCAGGTGTAGATAAGGAAAGCATGATGGGTTTCATCTCTTCACTAACTGATATTGAATTGAACAGGTGAGTTTTGGATAATACCCTAGTAGAAGTCCCTTTGGTATCATTATCATAAGTTGATATGCCACTACTCATTCGAGGTTTGTCCTCATCGGGGGCAGTAGCCACATCAGTCACATCACTATTTGATGATACAATATCATCCTCATTTGAAATGCTGATGGGGACGTCGTTATCGGATACAGATATTGCTTTGGGTTTGGAGTTGATAGTTTTAGATGATACCTTAAAACTCCAGCACTGATTACACGCGATTCCTTTGCAATTATCACCAGCTTTGCAACCACCACCGCGATGCCTCGTCGACGCTGGCTCCTTTTCTTCTGACATTTTTTGCTATGTAGGTATTGTATGAGTTACTCAATTGAGGATGTTATTTTAGATACTCGATGACTCTCGAGATGTGCACAAAACGAATTAAAGTATCTGATTCCTTTCGATCTCAATCGATATTATACTCTAGGTAATCAATTAGTAGTCAATAATTGTTTTATAACGCCTTTCTATACTAAAAAGTGATTCGTTTCGACGTCGAGTATCAATGCTTTTTAGTCGAACTTTTGCAATAATATGAAAAAATTTTGGCAAGAAGTATCCTCAACCACTACTACCCTTCTACTAATCTCTAATAATCCAAACCTAGCACGATCAAGAAGAACTTGTTCACATATCCAACATCTACTAAGTATGCACTATCAGGTATTGTATAAACAGTATTGACTACTACTGAATTCCATCATCTACAAATTGGTTACACTTATATTGACATAAAGTACCTACTGAAATATCGTCAGTATGCGATCCGTTCTATATAGAATAATCGGTATATGTGCATATCTTGTGTCCTCCTTCACAATCAATGCCAATGCAGAAGTATCTTTGTTTGATCTATCACCATTCCTCGGTAAAACTTACACACCTACACAACTGCGATATCCAAATGGTGAATTGAAATCTATCATCGCGGCTGATGATACTCTGACTTTTTCATTTAGTAATGACTCTGCTGATTTCGAGGGTTTTACTGGATGCAATACATTCATGGGTGAATTGGAAACTTTCACTTCAGACAAGTTCAATATAGATGGGAGGTATATTATTACAGAAAAGGCATGTAGTATGGCAATTAATGAACAAGAATCTGCTTATAAACGTGCAGTATTAGATGAATCTAGATTGTATGAAAGTGATAATGAAAACCTTGTATTGTATGAAGTTAAAGTTGATAGTAATGGCAATGAAGTAAAGGGAGATATGGTAGCGAAGTTTGTTCTATTTCCATTCTGTACTAGTGAAGATGACTGTGTGGCAGCTGCGTCAGA
>Ga0075439_12595_pt1 | contig 21363 bp, 14 predicted proteins | sample MintriSingleCell_FD_74264 | JGI IMG/M metagenome (GOLD analysis project Ga0075439, IMG submission 74264) | Marine eukaryotic communities from Monterey Bay, USA to study complex ecological interactions - Minidiscus trioculatus JGI Plate_4_G5... | ecosystem: Environmental > Aquatic > Marine >... | reverse complement strand
GAAAGAGCACTATAGGTAGCAGATTGTTTAGATAAATATCTGTTGTAATGTAATTGGACATCACTAGCTCTTCCGAAAATCTTATCTAGTTAGCTATTGCATACTATACAAACAGGGCTTTTGTGAATATTTCGACACAACTCTTTAATTCATAAATTGGTACTATAACCTCTGCTAACACTTGATAGATGAAAAGCCTTTGCACAGGATCCCAATTTCCCTTTTTCTTCTCCTTCTGTTCTGTAACTGGGCCACCTTCTCTATCCTCCGCATCTTCCTCTGATCACGATTTCTCTTCTTTATTGTCTTTCCAGTACAACCTGTGTTATACTTTTTGGGTATGATATTGACTGCCGATCGAATTATTCTTCGTCTTTGTCTTTTTATTTTTGCCTTTGAAGTAGTAGTGCATTTATTTTTGTGCTTCTTATCTGCATAACTCATACTGATATCATTCTTGTTTCTTTGTGGTGTTTCGCCCTGCCAACAATCTGGAAATTCTGGAAACCCTGGTACTCCTATATTGTTCTTATTTGCATCGCCATGCCGTTGATTACCCATCGATATATCACTCAATGAACTATTGTATAACCCAGGATGTAACTTCTTCATTGGTAATACACAAATACTACTACTATCTAGATTGGTAACGATTGATGCCCCCATCGAGAGCCTTTTTGTTGTCTCAACAAGATCATTGTCGATAGATGCATTCATCATAATAATATATAATTATTGTATCTGTTTGTATTTAGTCCGATTGAAAGTAGTACAGATCTTTCTTCCCGATAACACCAGATGATAATATGAATATAGTTAGTACTAAGTATTGGTAAACACTCAAAGCCTTTGTTGTGCGCAATAATCCATGCGTTGAGTGAGAAGTAAAATCTGAGGATACCAAGCGGGGTATCCTTCATGATCATTCCAGAGTTATGCTCACCCCAACACTACCATACTCGATACCTCAAAAGAAATGAAGTGACACTATCGTACATTAAGAGATCATCAGTATTGATAGCTGGTATAGCGTTGCCTACGATGAAAAGTGTATCTAGAATTTATGAATCAAGTTGGCTTACTCAAAGAAATGGTTACATCCCTAAACATTACCATGCACAGGGAGATGTTACCATCATGCACAGAGATGTCATACTGTTATCAGAAGGAGAAGAAAAAGGGAAATTGGGATCCTGTGCAAAGGCTTTTCATCTATCAAGTGTTAGCAGAGGTTATAGTACCAATTTATGAATTAAAGAGTTGTGTCGAAATATTCACAAAAGCCCTGTTTGTATAGTATGCAATAGCTGACTAGATTAGAGTTTCGGAAGAGCTAGTGATGTCCAATTACATTACAAAAGATATCTATCTGTACATCTAACAATAATTCGCTATTAGTGACTCTTTTTTCAAATACGACCCCCCTGACGACTATTATTCATCAAGTCTAAACTCTTCCTACCTCTCCTCGGTGATTGTCTAGCCTTGAGAATACTGACAGTGTTAATCTCAGGAGATGATTGGGCTCTATTGTATACTACTCGGCTGGCAAAAAGTCTAGGGGTCAAAACCTTTGTTTCTTTTCTTGTAGCTTGTTGCTGATTACTCCTCCAAGGAGCCATTTCGTCTTCATCATCTCTCGCATCGCTATAGACCATACTGTAGCGATCCATAACTGGCGAAGTACGTCCAGCAGGAGTACAAGCACTACGTTGTCCAGCACTACTGCGCTCTGACGAGCGACTATCATGACTTCTTTCAGAGGATGTGTTCACAGAACAACCAGCATCTACTATTGCTGTTGAAATTAAAACCTTTGCATGTCGAATCCAGGTTTTATTTACATAAAAGGAAGCATTTTCTTTCGTATCATTTGGAGAAGCGCGTTCATGAGGAGGAAGAGGAAGTGGCCCACGATATTCTTGGACTGATGTTGTATTTGCAACACCATAGCTCTGTCCAGTCTTCCCTTGTCGATTGCTATTCCAAACATTCATTTGAATAAAGTTGAGAACTGTCTTGATATACTTTTCTCGGCATTTGCTCTCGATATGATTATGACCCATATTGTCTACATAGTAAGGAGATGCTTGGTACTCTTTAGGTATAGCCGCTAATAATCGTTGAGCGTGAAAGAAAGGCACTACTTCATCATTCTTTCCATGAATGATGAGTGTTGGACATCTTACATTCTTGGCTCGTTTTTCATTGTTGAATATATCACCTACAGCACCCAAATCCAAACCATTAAGATCCGCAACTACTTTGTATACTGATAGGAATGGACTGTGGAGAATCAAGCCACCTACAGAGTTGCCATTCAGTGCTGTCTTGGCAGCCAAATAACAACTTGGTCCACTGCCAAGTGATCGTCCATATAATATAATCTGATGTGGAGGAATCTTTCTGGTCTGTGTTAGATATGTGAATGCGGCTTCAATATTCCGATAGCACATGTTTTCACTTGGGCCTTCAATACTGTTTTCAGCACTACCACTTGATCTTCCTGAAGCATCAATTGTCATGCCATTTCCATGAGCCGGACCTGGTTTAGACAATCCATATCCAGTATAATCATATGCTAAAATGTTCACTCCTAATACCATCGCCAAATCTTTCATTCGATTATGCATCATGCCAAGATCTTCTGCATTACCATGGGAGAATAAGATTGTTTGTGTTGCGCCACGCCGTCTGATGAAGAATGCAGGTACCTTATACACAATACCATTTTTCATGTTGGGAACAGTACCCGATGGTACCAAAGTGTTGCTACTACAGCTGTCTGTTCGATTGTAGCATCCGGCGGTGGACAGCAATGGACTTTTTGTATTGGATAAAAAGCTGTTATCGAGGCTTGCCAAATCTGATTCTCCGGCATCTAAACACATGGTCGAGCCGCAGCTTCCATTATCACCATTGCAACCACCATCATCTTGACGAGTATGACGTTTATTTGTGCATAATGGTGAGTGAACATCCACATCCAAATAGAAATATTCAGACGGAGGGATGGGTGTTGGACGTGGTGGTCTGAAAGATGTGCGTTAGCATGATTTATGATGATAAGATAGACGATTGTAACATAGTACGACATGTGGTTAGTGTTCATATTATCGCCGAGACGTTATTGAATACAAGTATTCACAAAATAAAACAATAACGCACCTGAACACAATTGAACTTATCGTAGCTCCCATCCTATTGCAATATATTGTTGTGGTTGCAGACTGCAGATGATTGATTGATCTATGATGTGATAACCCAACCAAGTTATCATGACTGCTTTGCTCAACGCGCGTCATATGAGTGATGATGAGGAGGGAAAGTCTATTTCAACATTTTCGCACAATACTAATGGTATCCTCTTTTTAGCCGAGAAGAAGGCAGGCGGGGAAGATGATCATACATAGAGCTTTAGGCCGTGATCTATAGAGCTCGCAGAGAAAGTTTCTTGTAGCTAATGATGAATATAATATTCCCTAGGTTGCTATTGACTTAATGGTACTAAATGTATCTACACAGTCCTGACAAAAAGTGTATCCTAGCCTCCTTTCTCTCACCACAATTCACAATATCTTATTTGCCAATCGGAATAAGAGCATAATCTCCAATGAAACAAAGAAGGATACTATAATGTAGATGAACATGGATGATGGGCCTACTTTCTGTTGCTTCTTCTTCTTCCTTGATGTACTAAACCTACCCTTGATAGCGTAGAGCTCATCTAGTGATAGTAAACAACTCTTCCTTCGACTTCTTCTGTTTGGACTAGATGTACTGCTTGAGAACGACCCGTTCATCTTGTTTCGACTGCGAGACTGCCAGTATTCTCTTGATGAATTCATTCGAAGTTGGTATTGTGATATACGAGAGGATGAGCTTCCACCTTCTCTGAAGCAACTTTTAAGTGTAGAGCATATCTCGTTGGCTATTCCTATCTCGGTATCATAACTAATGTCTAAACCTTGCTGAGCATGGTTTGGTAGACGGATATTCATTCCAACATGCTAAAGTAGAAGGGGAGGTAATAATGAATTGCAATATTGTGAGTAAAAGATAAATAGGTATACCAGGTTGCCAAATATGAATAAAACAACCAACTCACAGTATACTGATCCCCGCCACCTTTTGCAAACAAGGGTAAGGAATCAAACTCATTTGATCGTGTAAATCTAGCATGCAACAATCTCCCAGTCTCTTCGAGATGTTTGAAACTCTGATGGAATGCCTTACCCCCTACATGTGACGAGGCAAAGGTGAATATCCTCACAGCCGATTTCAATTGAAGGCTAGCGTTAGCTGCGAGATAAAAGCCGCAGACTGTTGCTAGACCTCCAGCCTTGGAATGGCCTGTTATTGATAAGTTGTACCTTCCTCCGTTTCCAAGCTCTTTTCCAATCTTGTCAACCTTTTCACATATCTCATCTATTGTAGTTTTACCAGTATCTCTTCGGGGTCTAAGTATCTCCTCGGATACGGCAGCTCTGATGGGAATGAAATCGGTACTACCTTCGTAGTCTTCGTCCGACAGAGGATTATGATGATCCATCATGGACGAATCTCGAAATCTACTCCATGTGCTCTCTTCATCGTGAAAGATTACCGTGACAGTTGTTGACTCTCGATCAATACAAATACAGTATATAACATCATCTGGATGCCTATCAGCCATCCATACAACTTCCAATCCTTGATAGCTAAGAAGATTCTTAAGAACTGAACCTTTCGTGAAGCGACCGTTTCGTTTTCTCGACTCTTCTACCCAAGTTTTGAAATCTATCAGTAATCCTGCATCATAGTCCAAATTTGCTTTACCGTATGAAAAAGAACTGAATTGATTTGCCATCTCAAGCATCTCATACTCGTCCAGGACATGCTGGACAACAAATCGAGCAGTCCTAGTATTCTCTACATAAGGTCTAAATTCGTCTTCGGGCTTCAACATACCAAGTCTCTTCAACTCTCGGTTTCTCATCAATGATTGATGGCTATTACAATCAATATCAATTAGCTTGCTTGATGTATGTCCGAGTACACTGAGCTCACGAAGTCTGCCGTATATGTTTACAAGCATGACCTTGGAAAGATTATTCATCCCTTCAGCTAATATGTCACTGTACCTGTCTTCAATATCCAACATGTTAGATTTGGGAGTGCAGTCAGTGACTTTATTTGGTTCCGACACAGCTTTAGTTGATATAGATGAGCTCCTCCTGACTTGTTCTGAACTTGATGATTCCTCTTTCTTCTCCTCCTCCTCGGATATATCAGCTATTTGATAAGCGGACATGGCACTAAAATTAAAGTCCCGTTGATGATTTGATTGCGGACCGGAATCTTCTGAGAGATCAGTGAGCATGCTGTTGGTTGCCGCAGTATTCTCGGTGATAGCACTGACGACAGAGCACCGTTTTGATTGTGGAGGAATTGTAACCTCCTTGGAAATATCGCTATTGTCTAAAGTTTCAGATGCCTCTATTTCTTCTACCTGCACAACAGTGTATTCTGGTTGTTTAGCAAAGAATGAGTCGTCGTCATCATCTGCAGAAGAGAGCCTTTTCACGACTTTCTTCAACACTTGGACCTCATCCGGATCTAACTGAGCTGACTGTGATAGAAGTGATTGTAGAAGAGCAGCAAATTCCGCGTTCTTCTTGGCATCGTTAATCTCTTTAAGGATATCTCTTCTTGACTCCATTGATGAAGATCGATTGAGCGGATAACCTAGTTCTTCACTTGCTCTTTGGCACTGTTGTGATATAGCAGTTCCATATGTAGATGATGATAAACCTCTCTGCTGCTGATGATGGTTGAATCCAGAGGGTAGTGAAGTTGAGTGATTGAATGCGGGATCTGTATTCCTTCTCGAATCATTTAAATCATGAAGCATATTATCTTTCATCTCTTGTTTGTACTTCTTATAAGATTGCTTGCTCATACATCTGTTCTGGGCAAACCAAGAGACGTCGATCGATGACTTTTGGGGGATAAGCGTTGATGTACGTCTCTCCTTCACGCGAGCGCTGTTCTCTGCTACTTCAAAAGATGGAGGACATGACCCCGACAACTCTGACTTGCCGTGCTTATCACTTGGTGTATCTGTATCGATATTAGGATCAACAGGGGTAGAGCCTGTCAAATCACTCACTCCGGTTACGGTGGTAGCCACATCAATAGTGGAAAGATTACCATACTTGGTTGTATTGCAGAAAGATACTGTGCTGTGCCTTCTATCAGCTGGTTCACGATGCTCTTTTCCGCTATGAAGGATGGACTTGCTACTGTCAGTATTATCTGAAATGTTTCTGTCGAAATGAGTTTCTGGGACGATGTTGTCGGCGCACTCTTCATTGGAGTCGCTGCTGCTACTATCGCCATCATCACTTTCACTGTTCATACTGTCAATATCCAAAGATGGTGAAAGACAATGCCCTAGATCATCGTTATGAAGTTGGATAGAAACGGGTCTGTTGATACTGTTGTCATCATCATCAGGATCACTACTTCTGTTAGAGTCTTCAATGTCACTCAACTCGTTGTTCAACCACTTGTTCTGGAGAGTCTTTGAAGAAAATCCCATGTCCAAGGCTGACACATCAAGTGAAGGTCTCCTTTGGTCATAAATATCGGAGACTTGTATAAATCCCCCCTTTAAAATAGCAAGGGATGAGCTATCATTGGGTGGTGGTGGCGGTGGCTTCATGTTTGATAAGATGTGCCAATTAAGTGATAAGGAATCCTCATTATCGCCGTCGACTACAATTCTCTGTGGTGCTGTCATGTTACCAGTTACTTGAGTAGCGACGCTTTCCCGTACAGTATTCCGTGCATATTCTACCTCCTCTTCTTCTACGATGCCACTAACTCCTATCGTGGTGGAAGATGTACGCTTGGGAACTTCTAGATGATCAGTCTTCCATGATACTTGCTTCTTCATCGCCAACTTTATCTTACCACTGCCATTCCTTTCGGGGTCACCTTGATCATGAAGTGCTTGAAGAGTTCTAGATGATGCAGTATACTCCATATCCAAATTTGATATCATATTCTCTCTAAACCCACTAATATCAATTGAGTCAGACGGGGCTCGCTCATTCTCACAACTTTCGTCATCATGTTCTTCCCTCCGCATCCTTGATGATAACAAGGTCAAATCATCTTTATCCCCGCTAATCACAGCAAGGCGGCGTCGTGGGGGACTACTCATCTTGTCTCCAGACTCATCAGTGGTAGCTAATGAAGGCGGCATGCTTTGTTCTGAACCACAAAGTGGAGGGGAACCACCACTTCCACTACCACTATCCAAACTTCTTCTAAAACTATCAACACTTTCTCTAAAATCCTCGGAGACTAATGATGTAGCACTATCATTCTGCCGACTCTTACTAAACATCATCATATCAGTATCTAAACTCTTTGAAAATATATCCACTTCTTCTTCCTCTAAACTTTCCATAGAGTTATGCAGTAACCGATTCTTATTCGAAGGAGAATAAGATGATTCAATATCATTAAGTGATTGACTAAATTCTGCAATACCACCATTATCATCTCTACTCGTATTCTTCTTCTTCTTTTTATCCTTCTTGGATTTCTTCTTCAACTCCTTCTTGTGCAGCTTGAAACTTTTACGACTCATTAATCCACGCTTTGCAAACCAATTGGCATCATTTGTTGCATTCTCTGGTATCAATGTCGATCGTCGTAGATCGTTGGCAACATCTTTTGATGCTATATCACCAGTCGAGTGTCGTAATCTACCACCAGATGATAGTGGCGTTGAAGAAGATGGTGATGAAGAAGAGTTATCGTGACCACTAAATGTTTTACTCCGTTTGGGTGGTAGGCGAGTATTATCCATCTTGTTGTAAGTATTATATACTATCTCTACCGGCTACCTATATTATATTGCAATTCAATCCTTCAATAGTAGATTGGCAAAGTATTGAATTCTATTTGCAATGGTATCGTATTATGTTCGTCCCTGAATCGCAAAGGAATGATACTCAACAAAACTTAGCTTGTTGTGTGTAAACTATTATAGCTTAGATTTTATTAGATAAGTCCATGAGTGTAAGATATGTCAAACCGTGATAGGGTGATAGGATAATTGTTCATGTACATTACTATTGTTTTGATGCACATATAGCATTGCAACATACATACATAACATCTGCCTGCTTTTAGAGAACAATTACATAGGTACGTGGTGAAGTTACCAAAACAGTGCCGGATGGAATGATATGCCTTCGCTCCTTCTCTCTTGATTAGTCACAGGACACCACCAATTGAGAACCATTGGCACCTTTTGTACTGACAGGTTAGACGTTGTGAAATGTATGCGAAGGATGAATAGATTACATAATCATGTTAGAAAAGAGACAGGAATGCACCGACGGGGACACTAAATAGGTTTATTAGATATTCGTATTTTATGCCTGAAGGCCGCGGAATCCATAGGGTAGCAGTTAGTTTACTTTTGCAATTCATCTTAATCCTTTTTCTTGATTGAACCAGCTCCTCCTCCTCCTCCCGATACAGCTTCTTTAGCCATACCTAAGAAGTTACCCACAGAACTAATCATATCAGCGGCTGCATCTCCATCACAGCCTAATTCAACCTCTACGGAAGAATCCTTTTCAATAGATGATGTGGAGGTAGTTGCTGTCATCGCAGTGCTTGCTTTGCGTTGAAATAATGATTCTTTGTTTCTGCTACTATTTCTACTACTATTTCCCACACCACTTTTACTACAGCTAGCACCATTGGGTTGTTCGGCTTGGAATACTTCTTCAATGAACTGATTAATTGCCTTCCAGTAAGATCTACCACCCTGTAACCAAGTTTCATTATGTGTGCCGTCTTGTACTACATGCAATCTTACCAAATTGTCAACTTTTGAAGACTTCATGCGATTGTATAATTTCAACATGTGTGAGTGTGGCACCAGTGTATCTTTTGCTCCAGCCAAAAACAGTGTTGGTATTCTAATAGTCGAAGCAATCTTGCCACTATTCCAATGCATTCTCAGTATCAACATTTTGAACGGAGCGACGTATGGCATAAGATGATCCACCATTTCGGATATGGATAAGAATGTATTCTCTACTATCAATCCTGCCAGCAATGGGTAGTGAGATTTCTGTGCATACTCTGCCATGTGAAAGGCAGCCGCACCACCTAGAGATCTACCAAATACAAAGATTCTTCTTGGATCAACATTGGGCAAATTCTTTTTATTGATATAGGCCATAACTCCCTCGGCATCTAATTTCAATCCTGCTTCTGTTGGTTTAGCATCGTCAGAGTCACCATATCCTCTATACTCAACCAATAATATATTAGCATTTAAATAATGATACATCTGTATTGCATTGGGTAAACGTAATCCTATATTGCCCGCATTTCCATGAAAGAATATGATTGTTGGTAACTTTTCTTGTGCATTATTATTCTCGGGGTGATAGAGTAACCATGAATGGATAGTTATGCCATCTTGACATTTTATCATGTGCGTTTCAAACGGGATATTATGTTCTGATGGCGATCGATATCGCCTTGGATTCTGCGCTGGGTGTCTGGGCACGCCTCCGATTGAAGGGAAATATAAAAGAGATTCTTGCTATAAATATAATGATATAAAGATATAATATTATGTAAGTGAGCACATGATGTATAAGTTACACATATCAAAGGAATGGATATTGAGTACATGATATATGATATATACTAATAATAAGTATATCAAAGGCACACAGAGGTATCAAGTAGACATACACTACTACACTTACCTTTACATATAATACACCTGCTGCTAATACAACTATACCAGAGAAGAAAGTTCCACATCTCCACAACAATCGTATTATTGAATCAGTTATCGAAGAGCCTACTTCTGTATTTTCTAATAATGTTGAATCGTCTGCCATTTTTATTGTTGGTATAAACTGCTGTCGCCACTATGGTACTGGTACTACCTACTGGTACTACCTATTGCAATGGTAAATCGAATATCGAAGTAATATTTTCATTAGGGATACCAAAAATGAAAACTACATATATGAATGACATTAGATAGTAGATAGGGATGTTTATAAGAGATTACGATTCATGAAAAGAAGCAGCATGAAATATGTTTTTGTATGTCTTTATCTTCTCTATCATTCTTCAGCTGAAGTAGAATCTTCTGACTCTTGTAGTAAAGACAAGATGAGCAGAGTAACAGCACCTTCTTCTCCATGAAAATCTTGTGCTAAAGAGAGTGCATTCTGCCCTTGGTTGGTTTCAACAGTCAAATCTAACCCGACCTCTCTTACTAAGTACTCAATGATTTCAATGTTACCAGCACGGATCGCCTCATGAAGAGGTGTCCAATTGTTGGCATCTGGCACACTCAAAATGTTAGACAATCCCGCAGCTACCGCCTCTTGAAGACCAGCCAAATCTCCCTCTCGAGCTTGTCGATGATACAATGCTTCTCCCGAATTCGTTCTATTAACAATATCATCTCTTCATTATCAGCCGTATCTTGACTGCTATCGTCATTCCAAGATTGTTCATTATATCCCAATATAGTGGCTGCACGTCGTTGATCATCTGTCAATTCGTTCCAGTAAAGCTCTTCACTAAATGGGTCTCCGTCAAAGTCCCAGAGTTGCGGTGAGTATCCTAACGTAGTTGCTGCCTCTTGTACATGCGTTGGTAACTCGTCCCATTCGTAATCTTCATATATATTAGGCCCAACGTCAGCTGTCTCCTCACCAACCTCTTCTCCTGTCTCTACAATGCCAACTCCTTCATCGGCTGTAACATTTTGTACTACTTCTGGCAGTGTTGGTTTACCCATTACCATTACATGTAAAGCACATCCCTCTATAATTCCATATTCATCCACTGCATTCTTCTCCTTCTTTCCTCGTACAGTCTTTGTAGTATTATTGATAAATCGACCACGAAATATAAGTTTCATATCAGTTAATGCAATCCGAGACGTTCTTGATACTTGTTGAAGTAATAATGCAGTTGATATATTATCTGGTATGGTAAGTTCCAACTTAGATAAGCTTGGACATGATGTTAGTATAAGATATACTGTCAATAATTTTGGTGATGAACTTTCTTCTTCTGTTACTTCTTTCTTCTTTGTATCTTTCTTTGACGCTTTGAGTTTTGCAATTGCTTGTTGTGTACGTTGTCTACTTTCTTCTTTGACAATAACATCTACTTTTTCATCTTCATTAGTACCAGTACTTTTATTACTGCTCTTTTCGTCCACTAGTTCTTCCTCTTTCCCTCCTAACTTTGTTTTGGTTGCAGAATTATCAGTCATCTCTTCCTTACCATCTGTGCTCTTGGAAGATGCACCTTGTGTAGAATTACTATTGTCTGCCGCTAACTGTACAACCTCATATAATACTTGTTGATTATTCTCATTATTGGATTTATCATCAACAGTATCGTTACTATCCTCTTGCACACTATCATCTCTCTTTAACATAGCAATTCTTCTTTCCTCTGCAATAGCAGCTAATCGTTCTCTCCTCTTTTGCCTTTCGTCTTTATCCAATGTTGATGATGCATGAGATGTAGAATTCCTACTAGTTTGTTGATTATGCGAAAAGAAGAAATAATAAATGGCTGCCGATGCTACACATATTGTAAGAAGTATATTAAGCCATGATTGATCGGTATTGATCTCCTGTATACCATCCATAACCCTTTTGCAATGAAAATACAATGATATCAAATTATTACTCAAAGTAAAATTGAAGAGGGTACCATCGAGGGTATCCTTGATTTATAAAGTAAACACTAAAGCTATAGACACCACGCTAGTATCAGTCGATAGAGTATAAAAATCTGATTGCAGGGGTATGTTGTGGGTATACGAACACTTTTTATAACTCGATTTATTGCAACTCCACTGTCCACTGTATGACCACTTCTTATCTTTTTCCCCTCAATTTATTTGAAAGCAATCACCAGACCACCACCATTTGATAACTTCTAAAGAATTAGATGATATGGCGGTAGTCTAACAGCGTATCCGTGATGTATTACTCCCCTATTATAGGCGTTATTGGTTGAGGCGACGGCGATATATGATATGTCTTGCAAACGCTGCAAGAAGGCCTAGGTAATAAAAAGTGATATGATATGTATGACATAAAGCAACAAATTAATAACTCCGACGGCAATATATTAATTATACCCACCAGCCCACTTACGAGCAGCAACAATATCTTTGCCCTTTAGAAAAAATTCTATATATATATATATATCATGCCGAGCGGTGATGGAGCCCCAACACGAAGTAAAAAGAAAAGTAGCAGCAAGTCATCAACTTCAGCTGATGATATACTTGAACAAAAGATGGCAGCCAAGGCAAAGAAGAAGAAGAAATCAAGTAACACAGATGATTTGTTAGATGCTAAAATGGCTGCAAAGAAGTCTAGTAAAAGTGGCAGTACTCGTGCAAGAGCCAATAGATATGAAGAAGAAAAGCAAGAAGAGGGTATGAGTGATGATGAAGAACAGCAACAGCGGAGATCGAGTAAGCGTACATCCAATAAGAAGCGTTCACCAACTCGTAATTCCGGCGTATCATCAGGATCAGGCACTAATACTGAATCATTCACTCGAGGTGGTGGAGATGTACGTAACAAACCACCACCCTCACTATCTAATCAACAGCAAGAATTAGATCCATTACGTCAAGCACAACTAACAAAGGAAGCCAATAAAAAGAAGGTTAATAAAAGATATGAACAATTACATGAAACAGGATCATGGGGTGGATTAAATAAGTATGAAAAGTATGGTATATGTTTATTAGTGTTAGGTGTAATAGGTGCAGCCATTGGTTTGGGTATTAAATTTGGTAATCCAGGTGATGGTGGTACAGTTTCACCTACACAACGTCCTACTAAATTTCCAACGAGTTCACCTAGTTCAAGTCCAACATTATCACCCACTGATGAAGATTATCGTGCTGAAACTGCATTGCAAATGATGTTGGATATATCACCAAAGTTATCATTACCACTTGAAGATCCAACTAAGTTAATTGGCGCGTCAACTAATCCATTATCAACACCACAGGAAATTGCCGCAGAATTTGTTATATATAATGATCCATTAGATATATCCACACGAGATGAACGATTTTTAGAACGTTATGCTATCATTGTATATTATTATCAAAATGGTGGATGTAATAATGATTGGATAACATCTACAAATTGGATGACATTTAATGACCCACAAGATAATACTACCGACTATGCCAATCATTGTAGTAATCAAGATAATAATTGGTATGGTATTGTTTGTGATTTAAAAGGACGTATAATTGAAATTAATATGTCGAAGAATTATGTTACGGGAAAGATACCCATGGAATTTAATGCATTATCAGAATTGAGTACATTGGATTTAAGTAATAATGCATTAACAGGATCGGTACCATCTGAAGCATTAAGTATGAAAAGTATGTATACTATACAACTAAACAATAATAAATTATCAGGCACCTTTCCATTTGAACAAGTCAAGACTGAAGATTCTATATTGGATAATTTATGGATACAAGAGAATACAGAGTTGAGGGGAACATTGACGGAAGAATATTGTATAATGAATAGTGTCACGTTAGATTGTGATAATTTTAATCCCCAACCGACATATCCTGATGATTCCGGTGATACGACATTTCAAAAGAATTGTGTAGCCGAAGGGTTGGGTATTGGTCCTAAGGAATTCACATGTAACTTTGATGAACCGGTTCCGTTTGAAAAGCCAGATGATGGCCTTTTTGGGAATGTTCCGGCTGCGGCACCGCCTGCAATTTGTGGTACACCCGCTGCTGGTCAGAGATAAGGGGTAATTTGTATGTTGAATATGATGTGGACGAGGGAAGTCTAGAAGTGTGAAGAGTGTTTCGAGTTGGTGTCATTTGTCTGTTTTATGTTTGCCTGTGAGAACTTTAACTCTTAAAGTATACCATAACATAAAGATTTGACTGTATGTGTTATGTAGTGTTAGTGTGTCATTTGAATATTGTTTTTTGTATATACTTAAGAGGTATCGCATGAGAATGAAGTATACTGTCAATAAATAAACATCGTCTGTGATTTGTGAGCCTAGAGGTCAAGGGCCTGGCATAGTTCCTTTGCTTCAATTTCCAACTCTCGAATCCTATGTCGTTTGTATGTAATTGGACAATCAATACATACACAATTTGATAATGGAGTACATAGTCTGGTTGTTACTCGACGTGGTGGAGAGAAGCCAAACGAGTTCTCCCTTCGCTTTGCAGACTGTCGTATCTCTTCTTGAGCAAATGTACTTGAGTTTTCTAGACAGCCATTGCAATTAGAGCATATATCAGCAAGATACATTGCCTGCTGTTGTGTCTGCTTGAGACTTGCAATTGCAGAGCAGGCCACGGTGATACTATTTGATTTACATTTCTGACAAACCACAACCTTGGACCGCCCCACAGATTTACATTTGTTTGAGCAGAAGGCACAAGTATCTGAGCCAAAATAGGATGATATCATCAAGCTAGATGCCGATCTTGACTGAGGCCAGTGATGTATTCGTTTCCTTGGCTTGGGACATTTCATATACCAAGCATGAATATTGATCTTGAAAGGAGGTAGAGAGAAGCAACGTGCAAGTGCTGCATTGACATGTCTTATTGTATAATATTCTGCATTGATGGAGTACGAATCCCATTGTTCAAGGAGTTCTAATGGTGTCAATACACCATCTTTCAATTTGAATGCCTTACCGGGCATGGCAACAATAACATATGGTAACCTTTCCTTGTGACGAACGACACGTCCGGGGTCAACCTCGGCCAATCTCTTGGCAAGGGATGCTTGGACTGGACCAACTCGTCCTCCTCGGTACCGACTTCGTACCCTTCCCGTCAAGACAAAGTCTGATACTGGAAGGTTGCCAGAGTGAATCAACGACCACTGTCTATACAGGTACTCTTTTGCAGGACCAACACCACGCTGGAAGATTGCAATTAGGGCATTCTTCAGAACTCTCTGAGTCACAGCGCATTGATCACGACGAACAGTTTCAATACCCTTTGCTTCAAATGTTGGGCGTTTCTGGTTTGGGGACTCATACATCATTCCGCAGTACTTCTTTTTAGTTTGAAGTAAGGATGCCGAATATACTTTCTCAAGCTTCAATTGAACAGGTGGAGGGTTCGACGCCGTCACTGCTTTGCAATACTCTTCGCCAAAGGCAAATGCCTCTTTGACTGATCTTCCCGGTAGCTTGATAAAGACTGAGTCTGTATCACCGTATAATACTTTGGCACCATGCCATCTACCATTCTCTTCGTTTCCCCACTTATTGGCAAGGTTGATTGCATTTGTCAGAGTCCTTCTTCCACATTCTACAATGGCATCAGCTACAAGTGGTACCGCGCTCCTTCCTGAATAGGTCGCTGAAGTATACCCGTATGTGACATTTGCAACATACTTTAGAGCTAGCTGTCTTGCCTCAATCTGCCTGAGTACTGCAGGAGATAGATTTGGAACTCGCTTCTTGTATTCATTGGCTGCCTTCTTTAACATGGCACGAGTACTTAGCATTTCATCCAATACTTGAGGCAATACACCCTTCAACACTGTCTCGGCTACAAAGATTGATCCCGTTGGTATAGCATAAGCACGATCTCTTTTTCGTTTTGTTCTCTGAGTGCCTCCGTCGTTGGTATCAAGTAGTGATTTCATATGATGCTTTACTACAGCCGCACTACGCCGCTCTGAGTAGAAGAAGGGACCACATTTCATTGTCGTCTTTCCTTCTGTTCTCATTTCTTTTCGAGTACTATGATAGTTTAATTTTCCAGCCACTGTCGTATAACACAAATTGTATGCAATAACAAGTGATGGGTATAATGCTGTAAAGTCACAAACGATGACAGGATCATAATTGAATCCACTCTTTGGCTCTAATGTCATGGCTTGACATTCCAAGGCTTCTTGATTTGACATATCTTCCTTGGATGGTGAGTAAAAGAAGTAACCCATATCTGTTGAGTTGATGCGGCTAGCATTCTTTCCGTCAACAACAACAGAAGTATCGGCTGACTTGTGTATTGGCTTGTTTCGTCTAAGCTTCCATGGAGATTGAGATTGTGTTTGAGATTCAGAAGAGGTGAGAGCTGATCCAATCATTCGAGCATCTTTGTGCAGCCCCTTCTTCTCTCCTCTTTCATCTGATTGAACACTTTGTAATGCTCTCAGTAAGACTCCTTCGACTTTGTATTGTGACCCTCTAATGCCAGGCAGACTTTGTGAGAATTCAACTCCACTCAATCTTGCGGCTTCACCAGCTCTTCCCAGCACATCCAGGGCATCAAACAATAATATATTTGACAGAGCCTGTGCTACTCGATATTGTACAACTCGCCATCGCTCAACTCCATTGTTTCCACTATACCACTTTGTAAGCAAGAGGTCGTCATGGTATGGGATTCGTTTGTCTAAGACAGCAGATACAATTGCAGGTTGGTATGAAGCGTTAGGGTGTTTGCATTCTTCAGAACAAATCTTCCAACCACACAATACAATACGACCAACCTGAATGGAGGGATGTGACGAGGCTGAGTTAGTTAAAGAGTCAAAACATATGTCATGAATTGGAAAGAACACTCACGATTGATGATGCAGCTGCTCCAGCTCCCACTCTATCGTCCCACTCTGATCCCAAGCCACTTCCACTGAAAGTATGTTCCTTCTGTTCTTGATCAACCTCGATGCCAAAGGAGCTTCCTGCTGTTGTTTGTGTTGTCTTTGTAGATTCGTCAGAAATAAAAGCTCTTGGTGTTCTTCCCAGCAGTCTAGCAAGATCTATCTGAGTAGTAGTAGAAGAATTCACACCATTGCTACCATCAAGGGGTTTCCCTAGAGCTATACCACGTTCAACAAGATATCCTAAGCCTGCACCTTGTGTCTCCCATGATATTAACGAATCTGGATCTTTGAGTTGTACAATTGAAGCTATTCTCAGCAGAAGGCTTCGTTCCGAGTTGACTCGCTCCACCCTCACATCTGATGAGATTCCCAGTGTAGCTTTGTTGGTCGGTACAGAGTCACGGCTCTTGGATTGTATTGTGACAAGCACACACCCTTTTTCAAGAATCTCTATTGACTCTCCTCCTCCTGGATCTCTTCCATATACATATACAACTGCAAAGACAGCGTCCCTAGATGAGTCGGGAACCATGGCAATCTCTTTTTGATCTTTTGTACTAGTGTTTATACGACATTGGACATGAACTTCTATTGACATTATTGTTAACGGAGTGAATGTTGTTGACGTATTGATCAATGTCTTCATTCCACCTCCGCCAGTAGAGATGTGCAACTTGCCTCCTTGATTACCGATTCCAGCCAGTGGATCAAAAGTGCCATCTTGTGATTCCTCAAGCTGAGAAAACTGTGTAAAAGCAGTAAGATATGATGAAGCTTGACTTTCCTTGTGATCACTGTTATCATTCGACTTCTCCGCCGCTTGGTGTTTGGCAATGTTATCTTGTGGCGTCCTTTTCTTTACCCATGACTTTACTTGGGCATAAGATGGCGGACGCTTTACAGGCTCGAGAAATGAATCATTAGGCAATGTAGGTGAAGCTCCGGAACTCTCATACTGATACTGAAACCAAGATGGATTTGACTCTAATGGTGGCAATGGATGCAATTGTGTATCTCCCGATGTGACTTCGCCACGTCGCAGAGATGTTGAATTGCATGGTTCAACTACAAAATCACTAACTGGTAACTCCAACCTGTGCTTTTGAGATAGACCAATTGGTACCGACTCTTCAGACTCTCCGTACCCTTCCACTTCAAAAATACCAACGCCGTCGTGAGAAGGAGCCGAAAGCTCCTCGCTGGGCTGTGATAGGTTTGATAACCTAGACACTACTTCATCTTTTGCATGTTCATTAGAATGTGAATCGTCCTCGTCAGAAAAAAGATCATCTTTGTCATATTCGCCAGATAAGTGTGTGTCATGATAGTTCAACTTGAGGTGAGGCTCATCAATTGTGTGATCTTCTTCAATATCCATATGAGATTCCTCATTTGATTCCATCTGAGTTGCTAGTTGCGTGAGTGCCTTCTCAAATCCTTTCTCACCCATTCGTTCCTCCTCGACCAAGAAATCATCTTCCTCCTCATCAGATGTATCAGTCTCGCCATATAATGAAGATGAATTCAGACGCCTCCTTGCATTTACTTGAACATTAACTTGGAGATTATCTCCGCTGTCGACGCTCTCTCCGAATGCCATCATTTCAATCTCTTCCTCTACCTCTTTCTGAGAAAGTCCACTCTTGGTTGCAATATGTGTTGTTGAATCTGACTGTTGGCTAAAATTGAGATGAAAGTCTTCGGATACTCCAGAGCCTTGAGTAAATTGATCACCAAGAGCAGCAAGTGCTTCGATCCCTTCATCGAGATCAGATGGTTGACTATAGGTGTGTTGTGTATTGTTTGAGTTCTTGCGTGTGTTATTTGTCATCATCATCCCTCCTTCTTTAATACTCCTGTCGACTTCATCAATAAAAGATTCGTGCCTTACTGCAATGTCTTTCAGTGCACGACGAAAGTCATCTTCCAAGCCAACACTTGTCTTGAACAGCTGCTTCATTCCTTTGACAGCAAGTCTTGTTCCAGGTCGAGAGGCTCCTTTCTTCACATTCAATGTAAATTGAGGTGCAATTTTCTCGTTGTTGCTCCTTTTCTGAACTACTTCTTCATCACTGTCACTGCTTTCGTCAGAGCTACTGTCTTCCTCTACATCTTTACAACTAAGGAAATCATTCTCTGGGGGCAACAGTAAAGACATTCTCTTCCTTTCCTGTTCCCAAATCTCGCGTAGACTTGGCACAGCTCTCCAATGTATCTTCTGTCGTTCCTCGAGTGGACTTGGCAATTCAGTCATTACATCTACAACATTGAGTAACTGCTGGACGGTACTATCAAACTCCAACTCGCAAGATGTTTGCTTTTTAAGCCAATGTTCATTCAACTCAGTTCTACTCTGCCGTGTAAGGTCGTCTAACTTTGGCCACAAAAGTTCTGTGGGTACTGTATGTGATAGAAAGAAGGCGCTATCTTCCAGTTGGCTTGAACTTGTTCCATTTGCATTCAAAGTAGAATCAAAGTCCTCTTTGGTACGTTTTCTCAACGATCTGGGCAGTGGATTACGAAATCTTGCCTCGCCGACCTTGATATATTTCATACCAGCCAAGTTACAATCCTTGAATACTTGCATAGTATACGGTATATGTGCTTCATAACAACGAAACTTTAATGGTCGGATATCACCATCACTATCACCAAACCTCTGATGCTGTCCATTATTATTGTTGTGTATATCAATATAATCATACTGTCTAGGATCAGGATGATACAACTCGTTCAATTCTAATCCACGCTCTAATACCATCTTCACTCTCCATCTCATACTTGGGTCATAGTACTCTACTCTTAGAAATGGTGCTGGTGGTCCTGAACAGTAAGTATAGAATCCTCTTCCTGTCACTATTGTAACTTGTCTTATGAATAATGGAGTTTGTTGTTGTTGTGTATTCGACGTTTGATCTTCTTGCGTATCTCCTGTTGTATCATTATTGTTAGAAGTACTAACAGATGCACCAGGAATACTAACAACATTATTCTTCGAGCTAACATTATGATGTTCATATGATACCCTTAATGCCATTTCAAGCCGTGTATGTACCTCCTCTAATATGTTCGATACAGAATTTGGATCATCCCAATCGATTCGTATATCAGATATGTCAGTATCATCATCGTCATTAGTATCATTAGTACATTTATACCCATGATGCATTGAACCATCAGGACCTGCAATTATTGGACGTGCTAACATGTAGGGATATGCACCGTGTATATGCAAACATCCTGATTGTGGTTGTTGTATCCTAGCACGCTTCTTTGTTTGCTGTTGTGGATTAGTTGTTGAATTATCAGATGTCTGACTACTTGCACCGCTGTCATTTGCTATACTTTGACTACTATTGATATACTCCTCATAGTTACCATCTTTCAATACAGGACCAAAGACTCGTATTATTGGTACTCGTATGCATATATTTTCAGTGGATAAATGTGATGGCAATTCTAGTGATTCATCTTTTTGAGAAGAGTTGCTATCATTATTATGTATACGTTGCTCATAATTTGATGATGATCTGTCTTTAGTATCAGGAGTTTGCAATTGAAACAAATTATTACTGTCAACATCGCCATTCTCCTGTGTGTGCTGTGTTTGTTGCCTCTCCTTTAACTTTTGTTCCATACGGCATACCTCACGAAATTCCATCGGTTCCATTGGCGTCGGAGGCATCATAACATGATCTACAACAACATTAAGAATGGATAGTAATGGATCTTCTTGTGCTGCTTTGTTCTTTGTTGTTGATGCACTATCTATTATATAATCTTGTTCTGATATAGCAGAAGATCCACCTGTCGAATCATCGAGTGGAGTAAAGCAACTCGAGTTATTGGAGGTCATATTGTTGTTGCAATGAATTGTATTGTCTATCTATACCAGGTCATAAGAATCTACACCATCGCATAGTTGGTAATGGTAACGCTTATACAATCTGTTGATTGCTTGTCGGCGTCATCCGACGGTTCATTTTCGACGGTAGTATTATTTTCACACTCTTCCTCCATATTCTCCTCCACTCTGCTGTTGTCTGTGTCTTCCATTGTTCTCTTATTCTCTTAAGAAATACTCTTCAATGTTCATGTGATTGTGTTGGTTATTTTTTGTTCAGTACCGGTAAAGTACCACAAACTTGCAGATCTCAAAATCGTCCGCTACATACCTAAAGTAGGTGAGTACCTATGTAGAGAGAGGTTGTACCCCGATTTGAAGTTCTCAAAATCGTCCGCTACATACGAAAGTAGGTGTAAACATAAGTAAAACTATCTGACCCTATGTACGCGAGGTATCCAAAGAGGACTGTGCTGACCATGCCAAATAGAATAAGTGGCTTCAGAAGAGGAAACAGGGCCCTAAAAATTCAGGCCAAACCACTATTTAAGCACCACATGATGTACACCCTTGATGACCAAACTCTATCACTATCTGTGGTCATACATTGCCAAAAAGTTGGCAAAAAACAAAATCTGAGGCATTAAACCTGCCAACAAGTGGGTGTAAAAGAATGACAGAGGGCCCTAGAAATATGCTGGGTGTGTTCATCAACTTGTTATACACTTGTACAATGTCAATCAACTACTATTCTAGCAAGCCTACATCTCTGAGGTGCCACTTGATGGCCAA
>Ga0075439_16136_pt1 | contig 21588 bp, 12 predicted proteins | sample MintriSingleCell_FD_74264 | JGI IMG/M metagenome (GOLD analysis project Ga0075439, IMG submission 74264) | Marine eukaryotic communities from Monterey Bay, USA to study complex ecological interactions - Minidiscus trioculatus JGI Plate_4_G5... | ecosystem: Environmental > Aquatic > Marine >... | reverse complement strand
CATCTTCACTATCGAGAGGCAGTGGTGCCATGCATTCAATCTCGCTCTCATTTTCATCGGAAGGTGGCAAGTTTATATACCAACAGTGCAATCCCATTCGATCTAATCCAATATTGGTTCTCCAATATCTATTTACTCTAGAATCGCCATGCTCTGAATCACCTATAATTGGAGCATAGAATGCCTTTCGAACATGTTTACGGATCTGATGTGAGCGCCCTGTTCGTGGTCGACAGAGTAGAAGTGTTAGTGATTTGGTCATGTATGGAGCTGTTGTAGTGTTTTCATCTTCATCGTTATTGCCTTCCTCTTCTTCAATATCCATTGAGGAAAGGAAATAGAAGTCTGTCTGTGCCTCCTTTTCATTACCATCTACTTTGATTGGTATGTTCACGGTTATTTTCCCACTGTATTCGCTACCAATAGCATCTTCTTCTACATTCATTTCTGTTTCTGATGATTCGTCATTTGATGTTGTAATGACGGGAAATCTTTCACATCTACCAAAAATACTACCATCATTATCAATACTCATATCCAACCCATCATCAGTGACACAATCACTTGCATGTTGAAACTTATGTCTTAAATTACCACGAACTAATGCAACATATAATTTCATTGCATCCTTACTCCTCAATCTACCATGCAATTTCGAAGCAGTAGTACTATCAAAACCCAGTAAACAAGCCCAGCTTGTCCGATGGTCTAATCTGTGCACTAAATATGGTCTACGTGCTAATTGTTTTTTAATACTTTGTTCCAATACCAAACCGTTTCGTCCCCATCTTGACTTGGAATTATGATGCATTGACATATCTGTTGGCTTATTAACTATGATATAGTTGTTTTGATAAGATAGTATTGGTATTCTTGGTCGTTTATGATGTATTAGTGTTTGTGTTGTATTATTACTATCAGTGATACTATCATTAACTGTAGAATCTGATGTAGATGACAATAATAATTTATTGATGTGCTCCTCTTGTGCGGCATAGAATTTAAAGAGAAACCCAACACTCTATTATTAACACCAGCATGATTTACCACAATTGTGACATATATCAAGTAGAGTAGTATCATCATTGCGGATTATTGGCCGCGCGCCTTTTTAGTGAGCAAAACAGTGATATTTGAGGTTGCTTGATACGGTACCGTTTGAATGGTTCCAAACACAGTATTATCTGCACCCTCAGTACAATGTCCAACCTCGTTCAATGATGATGGAGTGGTTGGTAAACAGATCAGCCACACAAGTATGTCAAACGATGGGTACTTCATACCCGATGTTGATCCATCAACTGGAGGACCGGGACGTTGCCCTTGTAACGATATGTTTGTTTTTAAGTTACCATGTCGTCATAGTCAAGCAAAAAGCATATCTGATGGAAATGATCCATTTTGTATAGAGATTATTGATGACCGTCATTTGTTTGTTCCAAAAGTACCAAAAGCGAAAGCTGTACACTCCAATGAACACATGAACATTGCGGGAATAACTTCCGAACCATCAACAAATGCAATTGATAGCACAGTGTTTGCCTCGCCATCTAACATTGCACAATCCACTCCTGGAGGACACCAAATGAATCCTATGTCATTTGATTACGTGTTTCAGAAGAAGCATGATAATGTCGGATACAAGAAGATAATAGAAGCAAGTACAGATTTAGCAAAAGCAGTTTCAAGTTTTGGGAACATGCATCAGAATGCCGTGTATACAATGATAGTTGGTATGACTAATGTCATTAGAAGTGGAAATTACGATGCTGGACTATACAAGGACACTCCTTTGGAGCCATTTGTTGAACAGATACGAAATATGGGTGGAGAAGAGCTGTGTGTTAAAGTCAAAGGAGGTCCCAAGCTGAAGCATGGAGTTGTAAATGGACCTGTGCCCAAGAATAGACTCGGAGGTGAGCGTAGCCATGTGACAGGTACATCTACACAACGTTCATGCACTTTTTGTGGAGGTGCTGGTGGTGGACAGCCATTTCACACTAATCGATCTAAGTGCACACTACTGAATGAACGCTACGGATCCAGCATTGAACTATTATTTTTAAATCATGTCAAGTAGACTAACCTTTCCAAAATAGATCACACCTCTCACTAATTATCAGATCGCTCACCCACACCAAAACAACAATCACAAAAAGATTACCAAGCATGAGTCTGAGAATAACAAGATATGATAGTCTATTCTTTGTAGACCCATCCAAACAAAGATCGTGGGAAAGACACAAACAAATCCGTAATATATTTATTGAATGGAATGAAACAGTTGGTGCCGTTACATCAATTAATTCAGAAAGCATTCGATCACTTCGTTTATTACCGAATAATGAAGTACACCCTCTTCTCCCTCAAGGAACAAAAGATATATACTATAGTTTCTATGTTCATGAATTGTTGCGTATTGGATGGCAGAATGATTGGAAGGTATATCCCGTATTAGAAGCACTCTACTGGATGGTATTTACACCAAGCCCAACTGGTTGGTTGATGGGTATACTACTAGCAGATAGAAACCGATCATACCATCGTAACTTTATTCTCAAATGTATTGATGAGATGAGGGAGTATGCACCACACTATTCTGTCTCTGCTGGTACTATTAGACGTCGTCAACCATCAGCGGGAGGTGATGCATCAGTTGAGCAAGTTATGCAATCAATGAATAATCTCCTCTCACTCATTAACTTAGCCAATGAATGTGATGATACCAAGAGGGTGAGAGATGCGTTTAATAACGGTGTGCATAAGGCAGGTCCACTGATAGCAACAGAGCTCATCAACGTGTTAACAAAGATTGGTTTGATTACTAACACATCACACATTAAGAACGTATCTTTTTGTGAGAAGAATAATACTACCAATCGATTGGGAACATTGGGAATTAATTCAGATGGATTAGATGATTTGATGACGTATCTATGTAGGGAGTTTGGCCTACCATCAGCCGTGATGGAGAATTGTGTATGTGAAATGTTACGTTGGAGATACACTAGGGGACAATTTCAGGAGGCTATTGGTGGATGGCAACATATTTATACATTTGATATTGATGATAATCTTTTGGCATTTGATGTTGAGGGTAATGTAAAGCAACCACCCAATCCTCGTTGGGATTATTCTCCACCAGAAGATTATGCAGGCATTCGTTGGTGGGAAGACAATTATAAATCCACTTACAGCCGTCAGTTGGAGGAAGTTGTTCCATTAAAGAGGGGCGTATCAAAGAAGAGGAAGCGATCTATTGCATAGAGTGGCTTTGTAAAATAATTGCAAATAATTTTAACGACAGACAGACCGTGCATGACAAGTGCATGACAGATTCGTGCATGACAGGAAGCAACCTCGTGATATTTTATACTTGCATAAAATCGCCAAACGGTATATTTTATTCTACACAAATTTACAATTTCCTCCCCTAACAAGAGACAATCAGCCCTACGTACTAATCATTCACTATCGGCCCTTATCAACAATCCAGCCATATCGATCATGGCGTCTGATTCCCCACCTCCTCCTCGTCCTGTGGTAGTCTGCGGTCCTTCTGGCGTAGGTCAGTAATGCTTTTGTTTGGTTCATAAGAATGATCTTTTTTTTTTGCAATGACCTTCACAGTCATATATCTAATATCTTTACTCTATTGCAACTATATACGATATATATCGTATAGGAAAGGGAACATTAATTGAACTCCTACAGAAGCACTTTCCACCTAACAAATTTGGTTTCTCAGTGTCACATACAACACGACGACCACGGAAAGGAGAACAGGATAAGGTACACTACAACTTTACAACAGTTGATGATATTAAGAAAGAGATTGATGAAGGGAAGTTTGTTGAGTATGCTGAAGTTCATGGTAATTATTATGGTACTAGGTGAGTACTTCTTATGGTTATCAGGCCGGTGATTTTGTGCATATCAATATTATGTAGACTAATAATAGTCCTCTCATATAATAACTTCTTTCTTCAATCTTCCACATTTCTCATAACAATATACAAACATCCAGTATCAAATCAGTAGAATCAGTACAATCCAAGAATCTAATATGTCTATTAGATATTGACGTTCAGGGAGCACAAAACGTGAAGAAATCATCATTAGATGCATACTATCTCTTCATTGCGCCACCATCTATGGAAGAACTAGAAAAGCGATTAAGAGGAAGGGGAACTGAAAAGGAAGAAAGTATAATCAAGCGATTATCAGCGGCACAGGGTGAAATGGATTATGGATCAAAGGAGGGTAACTTTGATGTTGTCTTGACGAATAATAATCTTGAAAAGACTAAAGAGGAAATGATTGCCAAGTTTATTAAATGGTATCCAGACTTGTTGGGTGAAGATTCTAATATCAATAATCAAAATGGTGTAGCAAAGGATGAAGATGAGGACATTCCGCCACCAATTGTTGATCCATTATCCTTCCCAAAAAACGATGAAGGTCTGAAGGCACTCCTATCAGAAATTGATAAAGATTGTCCACTAGATGGGTATACATCAAACGAATTGCATTATCAAGCATCCAACATATACATTGCAGCGGGAAAAACATTAGACATTCCATTACCACCAATTGAGAAGGATGGATCAAAGATTAACTGGACTGTAACTGTACAAGATGATTATAATGAAAAGTTAGATGTAGACTTTGGTTTGGTAGTAATTGTCGACGGTGAGGATGTTGTTGCTCGTGAGATGGGTCGTATATTATCTCCTTCAGCAGATGATTCCACAGAAGGTAATGATGGAGAAAAGGTCTCTGCCAAGGGAAAGTTCACCGTAGCCAATTCGGCACCCGTTAGGGTAGTTATCAAACTTGACAACTCATATAGCTGGCTAAAGGGAAAGAAGGTTAGTTACTCGTTTACAATTACATCTCCAGTGGACGACAATATGATTCAACGAAGCTTACGGGCAAAGAGCGTATTACCAAACATATTAGAAGGACAAAAAGAGTTGACTTCTAAGAAAGAAAACGAGTTGAGCAGAGCCGAAGCATTAGGCAGGATGCAAGATGAGATGAAAGAGAAGTTGGAAGGGTTAACACCGGAGAGAATCAAACAATCAATCGAGGCCATCAAGAAACGAGCAGACGAAGCTGAAGAAGAGGCAAAAGTAAAGGCGAACGAAATTAAAGATGCATTATCAGTAGTAAAGAAGGAAGAGCAAGCTATTGACGAATGCACAACTTCCATTAAAGCACTAGAAGAAGAATGTGCTAGACTTAAAGCCAAATGGGAGAAGCTCAAGGTTGAACGTAAGGCACATGAGGAGGAGAAAGTAAAGAAGGAGAAGGAAGCAGAAGAGTACAAAGAGATGCGTATCAAACTACAAGAGGAAATACAACAAAAGAAGGAGGATGAGCAAACAAAGTTGAAGGAACTAGATAGTATTGAAAGTGAACGTACTCTATTACAAGGAAACTTAGATGATTTAGAAAAGGAGAAGAAAGCAAGGAAAGAAGACGAACAAAAGTATGCTGCAGAGCTCAAGTTTCTATCAAAACAAGAGGCTGATGTGAAGCTTCGATTTATTGATGTCAAGAAGTAGGTAGTGATGAACTAGGACTTTTGAGGTTGATGGTGACATAGTAAAACTTAGTTTAATGATGTGCACTTGCATCCCTAGTGTTCCTCTGTATCATAGAATATTGAGAGATCCCGAACTACAGGAGGTGGAGTAGACTGTCCTTCCTCCAATATTATAAGATCATCTGTATTAGAAGTTGACACTGGAGAGCTATCCGGGGTAACAATACCTTGATTTGGATGTGCAGCATCTAAAGCACTGTCAACTTCAGATACTACTCGAATACCTGATATTATGGGTGTCTCCGAGTCTTCACTCTCAGGAGATGACTCCTCAGTGGTTGCAGTTTGAGGCCGTCTACCTCCACGGCTACTTCTCAAGCGTCTCTGTCTCCTTCGAGGTGTTCTACTTCTACTTCGCTGTTGTTCATCTGGGAGAACTGGAACCTTGCACATAGGACAACATCCTTGTCTCTCAGTAAGCCAGGGCAATATACACTCAGTGTGGAAAGCGTGATCACATCGGGGTAAAAGCCTTAGTATCTCTCCTGGTCTAAACTCGTCGAGGCAGATGCTGCAGCATGAAGACGATACAAATCTACCACTCGTTTCACTTTCTCTTGTTGGAGATATTGGAATGGACGGTTCGATGATTGACTCGTCTGTTGTAGTGTTTAGCAGTACATCTTCTTCCTGACTCTCTACCAAGTACTTATCTCTACTCTCAGCTTGAGTAATGCTGCTATCATTATTGTAATCACTTGGATTGTCTTGCTCTTCATCTGTAACTCCAGCATACTCAATTTCAGGCAATGCAAATACTTGTGATCGATCTAGTTTCGTTCCATTTGTCTCTACGGTATCCCGCACCCCATTGACAAACACTTCAAGATTGGGTGATATCACTCGAAGTCGTCGTCGGCCATTCTCATCTACTGTTATACGGAGTGTACCCCCAACAGTATACCATCGTCTTGCTGCTAACAAAACCGGGCCAATTAGAAGAATCGAAAGAATTGCAACCATTAATTTTCTTATATACTCCAGCCATGGTCGTTCATAATAGTCAATAGTATAAGGATGATCATCATTATCAACCGGTATATTGGGAAAGATATCGCCTGGCCGAGGGAATGATGGATCTACTTCTCCGAATACCGTGCCTTTATTACTCCACACCATGCCATACATGTTTTCTTTTCCACACGATAGACAGAAACGTGTTAGAGTGGCAGGGAAATACCATCCGTGTGATACTTGTGCATCATGAAATCCACTGTCGTCATCAGTGCCTTGACCACCATCATGCTCTCCATTGTCAATGTTCGCTTCGTCTACAGTATCAAAAGTATGCCGTGGATTATTCGATGATCGATCTGACTTGTTATCAGTATCCTCTGGAAACAACATTGAAACGTCTACATGTGAATCAACTTGTGTCAACTCCTCTCTATCTTTCATTCGGCGTATTATATCTTCACCACTCGCTGTGTCGATATACAATAAGCCAACAGATATCCCTCCCGTTTCATCAACAGGCGTGGTTGACGTTGATACTAAACTCATGTCAATTAACAACTCATCATTTTGTGTATTATTATCATTGTCGGTACCATTATTGTAAATAATGATATGTTCGATACGGTTAGACCTGCCAGAATTTTCGAATAAATCATTCAAAACCAATGCCATTCGTGCCTTGGATTCAAACGAGCATCGACCTCTTTGTGCCATTATCGTTATTGGACGAGTACTATCTATGAAGTTGGGGTTATGTTGTTCATTTGCTGCCGATGTTGAACTGGTGGGTATAATAGAATTTGCAACATTGACCACTGATGTTGGAGTATTATCACGCATATATTGCGGCTTGTTTGATGATGAAGAGTTGTTGTTCCGTTGTTCTATCCTCCAATTAACAAAATCTTCCAGGCAAAAGTATGTACTGATGGGTATGCCATTGTTTTGTTTAGGTGGCGAAAAGTTTAACATCCCTTCTTTGACATCATCAGTAGTTGATGTTGTGCTTTCATCACTGTCGATTGTTGTTTCATTTTCTATAATTGTTGTATTCGTGTTGGAATCAAATATGCTATTTGATTCTGATTCATTTTCTATACTGCTTTCTAACTCATTTACTGGATCAGCTAGCCCGAGCATTTCATCTACACTCTCCAATTTGCGAGTAGAGTTAGGGTCTTCAGTTTCTGTACTGTTTGTCACTACCGATGAGGTTAAACTCCCCTGACTAGAATCTGTTGCATTGCCTTCAATTGGCGGAAGGTTGGAAGTAGCATTTGTAAGTGTTATTGGTGCATTCCCCTCGTCAAATATACTCAGACCACTATCGTCATCTAATTCTATATCACCAGTTACATTATCCGACTCATCATTATCAAAGACAACCTCATTAATATTCTCCCATTCAATATATTCCTTTTCTTTATTATTCACTACATGTTTATTCCAATATAATCCATAATAAACAGGTGGTAACATTATGTTCACAAAGGCGGCATTTCCTAAAGGGCCTAAATTGGTACCAAAGCGTGCTTGCTTTGTATCATAATGTACAATGTTTGTAGGTTTAACAATTGCATCCTCTGTTTCTGTGTCTAGTTGAGGTCTCCCCCCTTCCTCTTCTAATTCTCCTTCTTCTTCCTCTTCATTAGTAGTAAGTCCAAGCAACTTCATATCATTAAAGTAAGTAAACATATATTCCAAGCTACTCTCTATATCTCCCTCTTCATCACCATCATTATCATTACTACTTTCTGAATGATACGGATGAAAGAAGTTATCAGTATATTCACCAGTTATCTCATGTATGACTGATGGTGACTTTGTTGGTTTATTTGATATTGACGGCGAAGTAGAAGAAGGTTGATTACTACTTGTTGATTGAACTGATGGTATGCTACTAGTATTTTCATTTTCTAACCGTCTATCAAATAACGACGAAGTAGTAGAGTTGTTTATATCCTCTATTATATCATCTACTGAATTATTAAACTCTTCTATTATACCTGACAATAATGTATCAGTTGTAGAATTGTATGTTGGACTATTCGATTGATACTGTAATTTATCTATACTTGGCCTATGCGTTGGACTGCCAGTACTACTATTCATAGGTTTAGGACTTGGTGCATATGTTAAATAATGATCAGGCGTACCCAACTTAAACGGTATAACAAATGCTTCCTCACTACTACCATCAATATTAAATTCTTCTATAAACTCATCAATCATCCATTGAGGTAATGATATCGAATCATCTATGCCTGTGAGAGAATCTATAGTTGTTGATGGATTATACTTTGGTAATGAGTCGTACTTTTGAGCCAAGTTTGGATCTTCTAGATATATCATTCCATGGCATGGAGCTAGGAGTATTACTATTATAATGATGGATGGTATATAAGATGGAGGAGATGGATTGCAATAATATTTGTTCTTTTTCTTTTGAGATTGACCATCATTCTTTTTCTATTTTGTATTATTGGTGATATAGACTAATGTGTTTTTGGATAGATATGCAGATGATTTATCAATAACTAACCACCAATTTGCTGATATTAATACTCATACCTCGGAATTATAATTATACTTAACTGCAGCACATAAATTATGCTAGAAGATACCCTTTGTTGATGTTCGGTATCCTAGTACAACTACTACTAAGGTGAGCCGCCGCAAGTAGTTATACCACATGCCACTGAAATAATCCCTTTAGATGTTGTGTTTGTTGATATCAACACAAGTAAAGCCGACATATAAAAGGGCTTATGTTACCACCAAATACACACGACCTCTAGGTTTTTCTGTCATAGGATACCTCCCCATCTACTCTCGCCTCTTGGAATCTGTTTTTTTAGGTGCGCGCACCTCTCAGGTGCTCAGTATCTTTTTGGTATCCACCACAAAAATTGAGCCACAACACCTCCTAAAAGAACAATAACATTATCTTTCGGCTACTACTGTTTAAGATTACTTGCTCTCCGCGGGCTCTATTAAATGTTGCAATATTATCTCTTATTGGTTATCATTTACTCCATCGTGTAGACTACGCATATCTTTTATGCTGATACCACACACAACAACAAATAGCACGGCAATACTCATAATACACTGCTTCCTGCCTCCACAACAATTACAATACTTTCCTTATATAAATTTGTTAACTGATGTTATAATACTATTGTCAGCAGCATCATAGGTTAAATACCATACACCCGCGTCAACGTAATTATTTAAATTATTGCCACACATCAACAAATGCTATACTATTGCAACTACAACTAATACCTCTACAATCAAATGATAACTCGTGCCCATGTGATATCGTCTCCTGATGATAACGATATAATACTAGGCAAGAAAGCATCTAATACATACAAAACACACCCAGGTAATCAAGAGTACCGCGCGACAGTAGATGGTGCTAAACAACAATACAACTCATATCCAAAGCGTTCTGATATTAGAAAAAACTTTCCATCATGTATTATGAATGCAATTCGTGGTCAAGGATATAGATTTGTTCTATTAAATGACGAGGATAAGTTTGAAATCCCTTCTGATGATTACATTGAAAGTGCTATACACAATCGTCTACAACGGGAGGGGTCGGGCAATAGCAATCAAACCAACAACAACCCAATTAGTATAACCACATCATCCAATAATAAACGTAAGCGTACAAATGGTAGTGCAAAGAAGAAGAAGAAGAACAAGAACAAGAAGAAGACGATAATTGAGAAAGAGATTCAGGTTCTCCCAACAATGGAGTCTGTTATTATAAATGGTTGGTTTGATGATAAGATTAAGAAAAAAGATCAGTCTGCTGTAGTACATTGTCTTGATAAAAAAATTGGTGCGCCGACCAAACTTCCAGAGGATATTGGGCCTGGTATGAATGTAACTGCTGACACTGCTCGAGGTCAGACTTTAGTGAATACTGAAAGGCCAAAGTATCTTATTGGGGATCAATATGGTGATGTTATCGGAGCATTATCACACAATCCTGACACTCATGGTATACGTACATATGGTACAGGTATTGGAAATGTTTCACATGGAATTAAGGCAAGGTATGTGTCAACTGTTTTATTCTTTCTACAGCTATCTTAATCAATCTGACGCACTTTTTCTCTACCAACATATTAGTATGAATTCATTCCATTCAATGCCTTCTTCATTTGAGCCAATTAAGAAAGCTCTTGACAAGGAGTGTCGCACATATGCTAAAAATAACCCCAAGTCAAACATTAACACATCTGAGGTAGCTGGGTTTGTGTGTCATGTAATGTCTTCTGTGCTGCAGCTGCTTTTTGAGATTTGCAGTTCATCATAAAGATACAATTCTGAATTATCTGATCAAGCTGTGGCGAGACCTCCCGATAGACTTCGGGGTAATGCTTAGCCATCTCGGTGATTCTTCTGGTCTTTACATGAATATCATTGTACCTTTCTGCCTTACTACTAGGCACTGTAACCTTCTTTGGCCGTTCGATTACAACTCCTTCACTGCTACTAGCTTCTCTACTGTTGCTTGAATTGGACAATGCAGCCACAGCGATAATATTATTAGTATTGTTAGTAGCCACGGCTGCCGCAGTAGCAGTAGGAACATCTGATACTTGAGATGACAAGAATCCAGGCAAAGATACATTATGAAGACCTGGAATCACCATGGTGTTCGCAAGATCTCTTAAAACAATAGGATACAGGGGGCTATTTTTGATATGCCATCTTTGATGTTGGGTATCATCATCTTTCATTGATCTTGTGGGGTGTTCGAGCAATGCCCTCATGATGTATCTATCTCGAATGAAGTATGAAGTGTGGCAATGATAGTTGCTTTGGCAATGAGGTGTATCATCATCAGCAATAGGATTTGGAATGAAGACTTGACGCTCCATTTTGTTGCCACCAACACTGACCTTCCTACAAATGGTGTAGACTGTGCCAGTAGAAGGAACTGTATCGACTAACAAGCAATATCTTCCCTTGATTGACTTGATCAAGTTCAAACCTGCTTCCTTGGTAGTCCACCGCTCGCCGTTTATAGTGTGGATTATCATGCCAGCCCTAAGAGAAGTATTCTTGAATACACTACCATCGGACACTTTCACCACATCAAAAGTGTAAAAGTCTCCATCTTTCTTGTCTTCAATGGTCAAACCTAACTCTTCTGCGTTCATTCTATCACCCCTTATAGCAATAGTGTTAGGAGAAGACTGCTGCATGCCATGGAATGGATTGGGTACATTTTCAACAGTAGCCGTCACTTGGAGACTATGTATGTGATCCAATTCTTCCTTTTCCAATTCCAAGACATAGTTAGAGAATACACGCCTTTCCTTGATAGCTCTTTCCATCTCCTTCCTCGCATCTTGAAGATAGTTTTCAACAATGGTACGGTGCCTGTGCTGAACCTCAGGTATAGTCCACTTTCTCATTTCTGCTTTAAGGTGACCGCCAGCTTTTAGTTTGGTCATTGAAGATTCGCATCTAGAAGTAGCACCCTTCAAAGAACAAATGTGTAGCTTGGTGGTATGAGTAGCAGTGCGAATCTCTTTCCCCTTGGCAATACGCTTCACCCAGTTCTTGCACTCATCGTTCTCCTCTGTAACATCTAACATTTTCTTTAGGTGCTCATCTAATTCTTCGGGAGGGGAAAAGACAGAATAGAGTGCATTATACTTCATTTTCCTGAATGTAGACCTGTTCTGTTTTGATAGGCCACTTGCCTTTTTATCAGCATTCTTGTCATTATGAAAAGTATCCTCCACATGATTTTGATTTAACTCTTTGACTATTGCCGGCCAAGCCTGTCCACCATCTGTACAACATGTAGCCATTGGAGTATCAAGTTCAAGAGACTTTATGTGCTTGCCACAAGACTCGATCTCTTCTTCATGAACTTGAAAGAATCCCGTCGGAGCAACAGACCCTGCCCAATCACACCCTGAAGTTGGACCAGTCTTTAATCCAAATCTAGTTGCATTATGTGTAGTATCAACCCAATATGCCAATGATCCATACACCCTAGCATTCAATACCTCAATGGGCAACTGCTCATGCCAAGAAGTTAATGTACCAGTTTCGGGGCATGTTGTTGTCTCAAACTTCCCTTCTACTCCATATTTAGTATCAACATCCAGTAATGATATCCCATTTTTATAAAAGATGAGCATCGATTCATTATCATCTGCACCCCAAGCTTCAATTCTACCCTTTCTCATTACCCGATGCATAAGTTGTCTATCAATAGTTACTCCACCATGCACATCTTTCATCACCTGGACTACTGTATGACTTTTGGCCCTACTTTTGCCCATAGCCATCAGTGTCTTCTTCTTGTTAGGTGTTAACTTATCCTCGTTCTTAATGACTGTGCTAGCAGATGCCTCCCGAGCTTCTGGTGATACTAATAGGTGGACTGATAAGGCTGGGAGGCAAAATTCCTTTACTTCTAAATATGGATTACCATCTGAGGATTTACGGAGTAACAATCTCACTTTGAATCCACAACATCCAAATGAATCTTGATTTCTCTTCTCGACGGAGCAAGATCCACATATATATGAGAATCTGTGGTGTGGGAAAAGACTCTTAGTCTCTTCATCTTTGTTTGATCTAGAACCATGATCAAGTACTAGACGATTTATACCAAGTGGTGAGAGTGTTGCAAGGAGACTCTTCTTTAAACTCTCCTCTCCCTCGTCAAATCTTTGCACTCCAGGAAGTAATGATTTTAAATGTTCAGGTAAGTGACTATAAGCATCTCCAATATCAGGTGCACCTTCAATTTGCTGAGGAGTAGGTGTGTCGTTGGATTGCTGGCGATGGTCTCTGTTTGTGCAGGTGAGACTATTAATGTTAGAAGTGGTGGTAGTATTATTGTTTGCTGTATTAGAAGTTGGAGATTCATTTACACTTAATGCTGCACCATCAGTAGGTGCACCGTCATTGCTAATATTCATTTTTTAGTTCTGAAGAAGTACTCTGAGTTAGGATATATCATGCGATTTGGAGTTGATCTACTAGACAGGTATATGAACAATATATTGGCTCTACGTCCTTGTCCTTTGATATCTCGACTTGATGGTTATAATGATGACTATTGCAATGATTAATAGGTTTATGTATGAGGGTCGAGGGTGATTGGTGATGCCTAGTGTTATGAAATTTCTTCCATGTAGAACTTCCAGCATGGAAGTTCTACCCCTGGAATCGTGCTGAAATCTAGAAAGTTCATGGAACTTCCGATTAACTTCCGGTATCTTCGGTATCCCTTTTAGTAAACGAGTAAAAAGTTCATAAAAGTTTAACATTACCATTGCAACAAATCGACATACTATACTATCATTATGAGTACTACAACAAATAATACTATTGATGCTGCAGAGGCCGATGAATATTATGATGCCACTGTTTCATGTGCGGCAGGTAACAACTGCACGTTGAAAGGTGTACGACTACGGAAGGATGGTCATGATTGTATGAATTGTGGAAAACCTATGCACGGGGCTCCGTGTGGTGCACTTTGGTCCGAGAGGGGTGATGATTGTAGAGTAGATGCGAAACTACTTTCTACTGCCGGACAATCAAAGGTTAATAGTAATACTGCAGTGATTTGTGGTACTTGTATTGATGCATGTACCCCATCAAACAATACACAACAGAGTGGTGAAAAATCAAATGAAGTTATTGATCTAGTAGATACAAACGACAACAATAATAAGAAAAGGGCAGCTTCAACGTTGAATCTCAAACCTGCTGCTCCATCATCAAAGAAACCAAAGGATAATTTACTATACGACCAAGTTACAATTGAATATCAGTACTTGCAGTTCATGTCAAGCGATTCCACAAGCTTTGCTGTATGGGGAATGTCCCTCTATCAGCCTATATTCTACTGTGTCAAGCGTTGAGGAATGCAATCAACAAGCATTTGATCGCAGATCCAGCCAAGTTTGACCAATTGTTTGGTCAAGGTGCCAAACAGGAATTGATCAATGCCGTCAGTTGCCGTTTCAACATGGATGGCAATGCTCCAGTCGGGACAAGGAAGGTAGGCTTGGTGGATAAGTTTCACATCTGGGCATTCCTCTGTGATCCATATAACTTCAAGTTCAGAGCCAAGTTTAAGATTGAAGGCATTTTTAATCTTCATGTCAAGGAGATGATCAACTTCTATGTTCCCCGTGATAGTGATGGATCAGAACGAAGTCGTCTTGCAGTGAGAACAGATTTTGATGTAAGTGTGAAAGCCGTTGATATGATATGTCTTGTTCATTTACAGTACCTCATGTTAACGTTGTTCATCAGAACTTCTATTCTATGCTCACTGATGATTGGATCCACGCCTTTGACGAGTCGATTCCTATGTTTGTCTCGGAAGACTTAGTCGAAGCAAACACAAAGAAGATTACGTTTGATGACGTGCAGAAGTGGGTAGAAGTTTATGATGGAATTACTGGTCGCTTCCGCTTCTTTGAATCACGTGCTAGAACATCTATATTCTACCAGAAGGTGGCTAAGCCTCTCTTATCAATGCGTACTGTGGGTTCAATTGATGTGGAGCGAAGGATCAAGCCAATGAAGAATGACATCATCACCAAACAACGCAATCGTCTCTCTTGTACCAAGGCAACTGTTCTTATGCGGGCTTCTGAGAACCTCAATCATCTTCTGCGGGCAAAGTTGACACTGGGGAAGAAGATTAACGACTCATTAGTACCACCGCCATTGTAATATAACACTTAAACAACTTCTCTATCCAACAATGTATGAATGTTACATGATTACATATATTTATTATTTCACGCAACTTCTTGCAAGTTATTCGGAAGTTCCTGGAAGTTCTACCGAAATTTAATGGAAGTTCCGGGAGGTTATTGGAAATGAAGAAATTTCATAACACTAGGTGATGCACCTTAATATTTTGGATGCCACAAAAAGATACCGAGCACCTGAGAGGTGCGCGCACCTAAAAAAACAGATTCCGCCTCTTGCAACTCGAAGGCTTATAACTAAATTTTAGTATTGCTCGTAGGAACATACCTTGACTACTTGTATGTGTTGCCTCTAGGACGCCGTCGACAGGGACCATTTGTATGTATAGAAAGGTTGCGATATCATACTATACATACTGCATTGGACGCTGTTGTGAGGGGAAGAGTTGGTCGATAAGGTAACATCATTGAGTTACAAATATTGGTGCAACAGAGGGAATTAATACCATACCGTAATATTCTTACCATGAAGCAAGGCAAGCCATCAATCACTGCACCTTTAAGTAAGAAGAGCAATAATAACTCGTCATTTGTTGGATTGGTATGTGCTGTTGTTTCAGCTATAGTTGCATTTATTGGTACTCTGCTCCTATGTGTATCTGTAATGTCGTCATCAACAAGTAGTAAGAATACACAAAACAAATCATCGGGTTCAATACGATCTGTTATTGAAAAGAATACTCAACCTAATGATATTTTATTACCGGATACACAACCACCAAAAGGGTTGATAATTCATACACATCTTGGAGATATACGTATTCAGTTCACCCCTGAACTCTCTGGCGAATCATCCATCAATTACATAAAAGAAGTAGTACAAACTGCATCTTCCAAACAAAACAGCGGCATGGCAATAGGAGAAACAGCAAACGGAAGAAGAGTCACTGATGGATATAAATGTAGTAGATGCAAGTTTTATAGATCAGAGAAACAACTGTTATTACAAGGAGTAATTGCTCAAGTGAATGTTCCAAAAAATACAGAGCTTGGACCTTGTCCTTTAGAGGACTACAAACCAAAGAATAAATGTCCTGAACATGATCCAAACTGTGGCTGTCATGGACCGATTATGACCAAGGGCTTTGTAGGTTGGGCAGGTGGCGGAGGAGGTCCTGACTTTTTTATCAATACCTTCAAGAATCCTGTTGACTGGTGGGAAAATCAGCACACAGTTTGGGGAATGTTGGATGAGAAATCAATAAAGTTGGTTGAGAGCATATATGATTTACCTGTTCATGGAACTGGAATGAAAATGTTAGACGAGGAGATTGAGATCTCACTTGAACTGTTCTAGTCTGTCTAGTTAGAGCAGTATCAAATCAGATCAAAGCTTACATCAACTTCTTAATAATACCTCATTTCAATAACAGTACTTTATAATAATACAGTTTACTATACTAGTTCAATTTCATCATTGTGTACAATCTGGTCTTCTTCTTCACCAGGAACCGCTACACCTACAATTCCTCTTCTATTGAAGAAGCTCCTAATTCGAAGAAAACTTGGACGTATTGATTCCTCGGTATTGCTATTCGGTGTTTCCTCCTCATTAGTAGTAGTTTCCAAGCTACTGACGTCAAGAATACCATCTTCATCTGATAAAACTAGTTCAATGTCTTGATGGAAACGAGTTGGTATACCACCCCAATGTTGATGCCGTCGTCTACTACTCTCGAATGCTGATATGAACTGCCATCGAGGGTCAAACTCGTACTGCTCATTAATTGCAGAAGCCCTAGCTTGTTCGGTAGAAAGTGCATTGTTATCAAGCAAATCTTCGCGACACGAGGGACAAGTGGTATGATCTGCTAGCCAAGAATCTATGCACTCCTTATCAAACACATGTCCACAAGGTAGAGTTCTTATTTCGGATACACCATCCTCATACTCAACGAGACATATCGGACAACAGTCATGATCGTCTAATCCTCCAGAAGTTTCATCACGGCTATTTTCTCTGCTCAATGAAACGTCTTCAACTACATCACCGTCTTCCGTCACTTCTGAGTGTGGTGCTTGATATGTCTTGAGCGGTAGAGCATTAATCACTTGTGGTGACAAACCTCGTCGAGAAAGTGCTCTTATCACACCACCTCCTCCTTCACCGCCACCTCCATCAGCTCCTTGACGCCTCATCATACTAAATAGCGAAGATATCGTTAAGGACATGAACATCATGGTAGCTATGAACATATGTAAAGCTTGAAGTTCTGCTTCATATTGTTCAATACCATCAGGTGGTGCGTTCTCATATGTAAGGTTGCTATCTTCTGTAAACACATCTAGTCGAAATAATCCAACAATTTGGCTGACTGATTGGAATCTTCCACCCCATACATACATAGAACCATACTGATCTAGTACTGCTGAATGTTCAAGACGATTAGTGATACCTGGATGGGAAGTGTACTCAGCGGATGCTCGCCAATGTGGCACTGGCGTTTCATCATACGGAGGCACAAGTTTTTGCCAGTATGTCTCATTCGGTCTACTCACTATCAAGTCTTTGAAGACGAAGGCTACAGTCTCGCCTGGAATGTTAGTATCCTGTTGAAACCCACCGAAAGCAGCCACCGTGCCGTTTCCCCATCCAACCATACTATGGTAACTCCGAGCAAGTTGTGGATATTGTATTCGTTCTCTCCATTTGAGTGTTTTAAGATTGAATACCCAAATATCTGATAATGCTTTCCAGTGTGATGATGTTTTATATGTGGCATAGGAATTACTAGGCGACGAGAAGCTACTCGAATCGTGCACATCTTCATCACCAAAGTACATTCCTCCATGAATTATAAGTTCGTCTCCAACAATTGTACCAGCGTGTGCTGTTCGTGCCATTGGATAATCCCCAGTTCTCTCGTCACATTGCCATGGTAGAGGAGGGTATGGTGCTAACATTGTCAATGTTTCTGTTTCGTAATCAAACTTCCATACGTCACCAAGAATCGTGGTTGCCTCTAGTGCTTCTGCTAGTGTTGTTTGATGGTGCATGCCTCCATAAAAGATGAAACTGTCTTTGCCGTTTTCGTCTGTGTATTGTCCGCCCTGGTGCTCGCCTCGCGGCAGTTTAGACGGTAGACGAGAAGTAATTGTTCCTGCGGGCGGATAAGGTGATTCTACCGATACTTGGCTCCTGTTACTTTGATGTATAATATCATGAATGAAGAGTAATTGACGTTGATCATCTGATGCAGAAGGATTCTCATTTGCATCCTCATTATCTCCGATGTCACCGCTACTAGTAGTGCCGTCACCATTGACAATAATATCAGTAGTAGCCGTATCTGCAGATTTCTTTGGCTGTCGTTTATCGACCTTAGGGACGATCTTTTCCCATTTCAAACCAACAATATCGTCTTCTACATCTTCTTCCCCAGTTTCATCCTTATTACTGCCCCTCGATAATAGCTTATCTAATCCACATGCTTTCCATATGGCCAGTGTGCTCTCTTTTGATTCTCCGTTTGTATCATTACTACTCAAATGATCGACTTGGAATGATCCCAATTTATATGTCAATCCACCATATATGTATAAGCAGTCATTATGAATCGAGGATAAATGTCCAACTCTTCCCTCAGGCGAACCAACCAAATCGGATGCTGTTTCTTCATTATCTAATTGTGATAAATTAATCCATGGGCTATCAATATTTACCTTTATATCGAGAACCTTATCATCAGGTTTATCCCATTTATATCTAAGAACATGCATCATTTCATTGTCAACAGCTTGTTCTATATCAGATATACTTTGTGAGTTTGTTAAATCATATGCCCAGATTGGAAACTCTTCCCAATTATCATCCGTGAAGCCCCCAGACACGATCATGTATTGTTGTTTTTCATTGTTTGAGTTTGTAGTTGTATAAACACTTGCGGAATGAGATCTTCTGCTGGCGGGTATAATCGTTGAATCATCACCCTCTCCACTATTTGAGTTTGTATCCTCAATTAACTTTCCTGTACTCTCGTCATATAATGGCCCACCTTGATATAATCTTTCCCACCAGTTACTACTTTTATGATGTTTTGGTGGTTTCTTATTTGCTGTATGTGGAGATCGTTCTTTGACAATATTGTCATGATTAGTTTGATGAGCATCATTCTGCAATTTACCCCTGGCATTACTCTTCCCGTGTATTGCTACACCATTGTCATCATATCCTATTATATCTCCTCCTTTAATATCATCATCTTGCTCAAGAATTCTTCGAGTATCAGAAAGTGCATCAGTAAATCCACTCATTGCGCGGTGTAGTACTTCTACACTATAGACATCTGTCGTATCTTCTGGTATAGTATCATATGAAGGAGGCGTTTCAACAGCGATATACCGTGTTCTTGCATTGATATGTAATGATGGTATAGATGAGTCGGCAGCTATTACTGCAATGAATAGAAAAATTGATAATATGAAAGAGATGGTCATTACTGAATAACTCCATGCAGTAGACTGCAAATGATACCCTCGCCGACAATGTTTACTTCTTTGTATTATATTATTAATCTTTATACTTATTCACTGTTTAATGAGCATTGGGCGCCAGGCCGCTTCTCTTATTGCCAACATCGTCTCTCAATTTGGGCAATTGTGAAAAATGAAGGATACCAAGATAAAGTAAGTGGTATCCTTATAGAAATACATACCCCGCCCAGTAAAAGGTGGGGGGCAACAACTCTCATCTCTGGCTTCTTCTCTCCCAAGTCAATTCTCATGCTCCCAACCTCTCTGCGGATGTTTATCGCTATGTTCTAATATATCACAGCCTAACAGTGCATTCAGTAGTGACTGATTCAGATTGAAGAGAAAAGATACTACTCTAAAAGTAGAATTTTCATTTGCTCTTTCTTATCTTATCGTTCTATCTTTTATTTCTATTGGCTGAATCTATTGTCTTATAGATCTATTGGCTCCATCCATTGACCTTGACTCGGTATACGGTTTCTCCATATGCTGTGTAAATCACGAAGCTCGTCATCCTCATCATCCGGCACATCCTCGACTTCGACTTCTGCTTTCAAAGGCTTCAGACTTTTAGCACTATTATCCCAAACACGTCCAGTATATTGAAGAGATGAACTATTAGAGCTGTCAGGAGTATAGGTGAACTCATCCTTTGCAGTATCTTCGTTCATGCTCACATCATGTGTCTCTTCTTCTTCCTCAGACATACTAGAAGAGCTAGTCTCCGAGCATGTACTACTACTTTCATCGTCATAATTCCAACGAGTATGTGTATTAGGTTGTTCAGATACTCTATACAGTCTACCATCAGGTCCACGTACGACACTACTTGTTGGATAGGTAGTACTTCTCCAACCCGATCGTTGTTGTTCTTGCTTCCTCCGCTGTAACATATCTCTCCGTCGTTGATCCTCTTTCAACATCTCCTCTGCTTGCCTCTGTTGTTGTTCGTATTCAGCCTTCTTCCGTCTTTTCTCTTCCATCTGTAGTCGATGGATTGCTTCTTGTCTACGATATTGTTGTACTCTTTTCTGTTGTTGATGTTTTGCAATCTCCTCTTCTTCTGATTGTCGACGGAAACGTCGTTCATACTCGGCCTTGCGTCTACGATCTTTGTCAATCTGTTGACGACGTATATTATCTCTTTCTAATTCTATTGCAGCTTTACGCCTACGCTCCTCTTCTTCTACACGTCGTTCCTCTTGACGTTGACGATAGTATGACGAAGAGAAGGGGTTTCTACTTCGATTGCTACTACTTGTAAAAGGATTGCTATAACTTTCTGATGAAAACATATTCATGTTGTATATTATTGTATTATTTTGTTTGTTTGACAATTGTTTGCTTTGTAATTTATGGCATTATTGCAGCCGGCAGCATCAACTCAACAAAGCATGTCCACATTGTGTTCACAGATCTCGAAAGATTTACGAACTTTTGGCGGTATGAAGATACCTATCAATGAGAAGACAAACTCATGAAACGGCATGCAGTTTTATCTAACACATCAAGTATTGATACGATTAGCAAGCTAAGAAGGAGGCCTAAATGATGTTCTTTTGTATGAATGTACCGCTATCAACATCGCCGGCATGCAATCAAAATCAACAGTAGAGAGCTCTCGTGATGGAGATAAATATGAGGTCTGCCGAAGATACCGGTATTTTTAAGATAGATAGGTACTTATCTGATTTTTTGTTTCTTACTTACCTTGCTCAATTTAAAAATCATTTTTAGGATACCTTTCCACTCAAAAAAAAG
>Ga0075439_10813_pt1 | contig 21617 bp, 17 predicted proteins | sample MintriSingleCell_FD_74264 | JGI IMG/M metagenome (GOLD analysis project Ga0075439, IMG submission 74264) | Marine eukaryotic communities from Monterey Bay, USA to study complex ecological interactions - Minidiscus trioculatus JGI Plate_4_G5... | ecosystem: Environmental > Aquatic > Marine >... | reverse complement strand
CCGGCAAGACTGATGGGGATTGGGCAATTTTGGTATTAGAAGAAGCCGCACCATCCAATCAACCATTGGTACGACCGAATAGTCAAGGTTCATACCCACCCGTGGGTGAACAGTTGACAGTTATGGGATATGGTGATACCAATCCCAGTGATTATGTGAGTGACTTGAGTGATAAGTTGAAGAAGGTTAATGTTAATGCAATTAGTAATGCAGATTGTGATGATAGTTCTGATGGACGTGATGATTATTATAATCAAATTACGAGTAATATGATGTGTGCTAATGTTAATGGTGGGGGGAAGGATGCTTGTCAGGTAAGGAGATGTTTTAGTTGTTTTGGTTGTTGTGTGTGCATATCATGTGATCAATTTTATTCACCCCTCATTCCCCTCCTCCAAATACAACAGGGAGACTCTGGTGGTCCCCTCATCGGTACCAATGACAACGGACAAGTGGTACAAGTGGGGGTTGTTTCCTGGGGTATTGGTTGCGCCGAGTCCGCATTCCCCGGTGTATACGCAAGAGTTAGCGAAGCTTATGACTGGATAGAGAAGACGACCTGTGCCAACGCCGTGTGTGAAGGTTTCCCAGACTACTTTGATTGTGGTAATAACCATCCCTGTGGAAATGGAGGCGGTGGGGGTGGAGGAGGAGGCAGTACTCCAAATCCAACTCCACAGCCCACTCCGAATCCCACACCCAATCCAGTCTTCGAAGGAGGGCCGTCTCCAACCCCAAGACCAATTGGCGCCGCTGAAGACTCTGGCAACTGGAGAACGGTGTACTCAGATGACTTCACTGACAGCCGTCTCGGTGAAGACCGCAATGGTAAATCCGTGTGGACACCAGACGGTAGCAAAAACGATGCCAAGATAGCAGATACGTTCAAGGGTAAGCTAGGCGTCATGAACATCCAGCATACCGGTGCCGCGAGAGCAGATGGTATTGATGTTAGTAAAGTTAACAGTTGTAGGGCAAGACTGAACTTTATGCTGATGAGATTGAAACCCTCTGACCAAGCATCAGTGCAAATTTGCACTAAGAATAAGTGTAATAAAGTCGCTAGCTATGGTTGTAAGCCACGAGGACAAGGAGGTAAACAGTGCAAGAGATGGTACTCTGAGACAACTCAGGCCGTGTCTGTCAAGAATGCCGACACTGCTGAAATCAAAGTCAGTATGAACGGTCAAAGTAACAAGGCTGATTTTCATATTGACTTGCTTGCACTAGAGTGTAAGAAGTGATGATGGTCATATCGTACACTCTTCTCTGCTTGCTTTGTTTGGTTGAATCTGTATTGCTATTGTATAATGTAACTCTAGATAATTGAATTGAATTGACATTGACAGACAGAGACCAGTGAACCTACTCTCCTTAAACACTCATGATGTTATTCAAATCACTAGCTGCTATCCCATGTAGAGCTAAGAGTCTCAAGACTCAAGAGTCAATCTCAGGCGCATGCAGCCGGGGCGGGAGATGTCAGGAGATACCGAGAGAGTTTTAGTACTTAGAGCGAGCCGATGGCCTATGTAGGAGGAGTAGGCGTTTAGTAATACTATTGAACAATGGTATATTCACTAACACTTATGATGATAGCAGGTTTATGTAGAAGAACAGCGTATGCGGCGGCAGCATCGTGTAGGCCTACTTTCATAACTTTACCGCGACAACTCATTCAACTCAGCAACTCAAAATAATTTGTATGAACCGACAACAACACTCACAGCATTAAGTAAACCAATACTCTGCTACTATTATACAGATTCTTCATCACATAGCAGGTATGTACGAAGGTCATCATCGTTATTGCAATCATCATCTTCAGTAGTAACAAGAGTGAGCAGCAGGCGGATACCATCAAACAAACTTTGTTGCTTACAATCGTCATCTTCTTCGACCACTGATACACAGTCTACAGTCAAGTCTACAATAGACAACAATTTTACAGAAGAAGAGCCATTTACCTGGCCACAATTGATAGATCTATTTCGCTCTTCAAACAACAGTCAAGAAGATCATCATTACATAATATCAAGTGATAATAAAAACCTAGCTCTGTTCAGACGGTCGTCAGATGCTCAATATGAATATGAGAAACATAAGAAATATATACAATGTGATTGGGAAAGTGCATATGATTACTTGGTAATGGATAAATTTGGTACAAAGTTTGGATTTGAAAAGGTACTTAATGAAGAAACAGCAAAGTATCAGGCAAGCCCTTCACTTAAACAGGCATCAAAATTTGCAATAGACAATCAAATGACTTATCTGAGATTAGTACTGAACGATTATCCATATGATGTCGCAGAGGGTATTGAGCATTGGTGTCTGTGGAAGATTGGTGGGAAGAGTCAGACAGAAGGGATATTGAAGAAAGAGTTATCATGGGCAGCAAGTGAATTGGGTAGTTTGAATGCTGACAAAAGTAGGGGAAGTAGTTGTATCATTGACAAGGATGGGGTATCAACATTTTACGAATTGGATTCGTCAGAAACGGCACCATCTTCGGTATCGGATATGCTATATTGGGTCAACCCGCCGCATCTTCAGTCCATGCCTGAGATTCATCATGCTCATATGTTGGTTATTCGTGATGATCAGATAGAAGGTCGTGGTGAAACCTCACTAGAGCCTCCTCCGGTTTCCTCCGGTTTGATGAAGTCGGAAAGATATGGACCTAACTATTCAGGATGCTTATAACTATTGACATCCAATGCAAGACTTTCCATTGGGGAAGAAAGAAATGTCATGTGAAAATTTCACGCGTGGTGATAAATATCCTATCACTATTGGTCTACTCGAGTGAGGGCGATAGTATGAGTGATCCACACATACGACATGATGGTTCGGATAGGTACGACATGCTCATATGCTTGATCTGCAGAACTGGAAGCATGCATAGAAATCAACTCCAAAGTCACCTGGATGGATTTAGTCACCGACAATCTTTGAGGGATGAGTGCTTGAAAGATAGAGCCAAGAGAGTTGATGGTGCTTTAATAATGTATCAAATTGAATCCTTGGGTTTACCTCTCAAATGGACACGGCATATCAAGGCAGAATTGTGTAATTATATATTTGATTCTGGTTTAGAAGTCTCTCGTGTTATTGATGGCTCTATCCCCTCTTCATTCAACGACTAATGAAAAAGTACAAGAAGCTTGAAGAGACTTCATTACTGGAACTTGCTTCTTGGAAAGCAAGCTGCCTTTGGTTTGATGGCTCTCTCAACTTTCACACTATGCAAGATATCCTTGATCAGTGGGCTATGGATGATAATTGACCCTGTGGCATACAAAGCCGAGCGTAGATTCACAAGCGATGTATCTGTTATCGTGCGTGGGGTGATGGCTTATCTTGAATAATCTCTAGAAGCAGAGGGATCGGGTACTATTCTCAGCTAAGAAGTGAGAGAGCGCACGATACATAAAGAGGAATGGTGGTCTGGTTTAGTCAACAGTATATCTTCTCTTAAACTAATTAAATTTAAACTAAACTAGGAAACATTAGTACATAGTAGAGTATATAATATTAATTTACAATAGACAGATGACCTCTCTTGACAACATATAATTAACAGATGTTCAACTTCCCACAACCTCTGTGTCCAATATCAGAATCCACTATTGCCTTCAACTCCTTCTGTGCCTCAGCTAAAGCACGCTTGGCATCAGCCTCCTTCCTCTTTGCAGCAACAATAGCAGAAGTCTTCTCTTGTCTCTTTGCCTCTGCCAATTCTCGTTTGGCTGTCATTTTAGCACGTTGTAAATCACGTCGGGCCTTGATCTCTTCTCTGGTTGATTTAGCTTTGTGTCCTAAGTAGTTGGGATCCTCACGCATCTCTCCTTCGTGCAAACGATGTCCTTCTGAATCTTTTTCGGATTGGACGATGGCTGCGTCTTCCATATCTTTCTCGACAGCTTGTTCTTCCTCGGGTGTGTTAAAGTCGATTGTTGGTGTTCCCCCATCGGGATCAGTTGCACCAAGAGCACGTTCCTGTGTTGGTAGAGCGTGTCCTAAGTAGTTGGGATCCTCGCGCATCTCTCCTTCATGTAGACGATGTCCTTCTGAATCTTTTTCGGATTGTATAATGGCAGCTTCTTGCATATCTTTCTCGGCTGCTTGTTCTTCTTCGGGTGTGATAACTCCGGCAAACTGATCAACTCTAACAGTTCCACGAAGAGCACGTTCCTATTGTAGGAGAAAGAATGAGGAAGATGTTCATGAGTGTCATTTGTTGTGAACTCTACATTTTATGCAAAGATATTTACTTACATCGGCGGAGACTAAAGTGACGCCGAGAGCCAAGGCTAGTGATAGAATAGAGATCTTCATATTGATTAGTGAGTATTGCAATATATAAATTGGCTATTGATTGAGTTGTTGTTGTATTATGGTTGCTTGCCATGATATTACGAAGCCTCTACGTCCTTTGATGTGACATCGAAGACATTCAAGAGTCATTGCGGAGATTACGTGCATAATCTCATCCTGTACTTATTTCAATCCTGTACTAAACCCATCACCTCCTTGTGGATGGTGGCGTGGCAGAGTCGACGGTATTAATGAAGCCTTTGTAGCCGACATCGACCTAACTCTTCTTATCTTATTATTGTTATAGTGGAGGACTCGGTCTAGATTCATTCACGGTGACATAAGTAGCAAGTTGCAATGATAAAATTGCAATGCACAAGATGTGCACAACTTCTTCTTCTCCAATCAATACAACTATTGGCATGCTTTATACTTCTACTAATACAATGGGAAGTACATGGTTTCTCGTCAATGAGAGGTGTTGCTCGACACAACCATCATCTATTATACTCGTCTTCAGATGTCGAAATCGAAACATCAACTCAAACAACAACAACTACTACTACCAAACATCAAAAACCAAAATGGATGAAATGTATAAACGCAGTAGTACCACCCCGCATCACGGCATTAAACGAGGCAGTATCACAAACAGCAAATGTATCGTTATCAACATCCAATGAATTAATAACAATGGGTGCCGTCTGGGCAAAGATGGAAACATTAACAGACGATGAAGTATTAGAACAATATTATGATAATAATCCATCATCTGCGGCATTAAAGTATGCTGACTTTCCATCAGGATGGGGTAGTGGTAATGAGAATGATGAATTGTATAACATACAAAAACAAGGTAATGATGTTACTTCTTCTAATAATGAAGAAGAGTCATTGGATGAATATATTGAACGACAAATGTCATTACGGTATAGAAGGATATTAACCCCATCAACTATAGATCCAGGTACAGATATACGTATATATCCATATCCACGTCGTTTTCCATCATGTTATGACTTCTCAGATCCAAACCGATTATTATATGAGGATACAACCTTTATTGTTGTCGATAAGCCACCAATGCTTCCTACACAACCGGAACCTAGTAATTATGAAGAGTGTTGTCCAGGATGTGTCAATTTGTTATATGGACCATTTAAAACTATAACTGGTGAGGATGTTAATAGACCGTTGATTTGTCATCGTGTTGATTCATGTGTTGGTGGGTGTGTTGTATTAAGTAAGGATGGGAATGGTCAGAAGGTGTTTAGTGACTTGCAGGTGAGTATTATATGTTGATGTATTTGCCTGTAGCTGTTCTTCTCTATACTGATTCTCACCATTATCTCATCTCTCCCTGCATTCGTCATTAACAAAATACAACACAGAGACAACGCAAAATCAAAAAGTTATACCTAGCTGTTACTACTGAACCAGTTCCTCTGGGGATGCATGTACATTGGATGTGGGCATCACTGAATGCTAGAGGTCAACAGGGTGGTACACCATGTCAATTTGTTAGTCATACTCCACCAGAATCTAGAAAGAAGGCCAAGGTGAGTGTTTCCGAGATACTATGTTTTTTATGCCTCGTCATGATCCGAGCTCACAGTTTGATACTCTTTATACAGGCTTGGATTCGATGTGTACTAGAAGTAGTCAAGTCAGAACCGATTACAATCTCTCCAAACAATGATCATGGGTATGATTCAGGTACGAAACAACATTATCAATCAACAATTAGATTAGTCACAGGCAGGAAGCATCAAGTTCGTGCACAACTAGCAAGTTTAGGTGCCCCTCTTATACGTGATACATTATATGAACCAATATCAGGTATGACACTTGAAAGTTTAGAAGATGAAGATGCCGAAGAACGAATGGATGAGGCTTTGTCAAGCGTACGAGTTCCAACCGAGGCTATTGGATTACAGGCTCATGCTATTCTCTTTGCCGGAGTAAAAGCAAAGGCTAGAACACCTTGGTGGGGTGACGGAAAAGAGGAAACAGATGATTTCTATGGATCGCCATAGACGCATTGTTAGACTCTCTATTATTAAGATTCTATATTTTAGAACCTAACCGGAATGACTTATCTAAGCAATCGGTATCACAACATTCAAATCTGGAAAGCATCACTTTGTGCAAGATTGTCTAGCTGAGCAAACTCTTTGTTTTACAGGGAACAAGTTGTAACACAAATAGTACATGCTCATATAAATCCTGGTTTCTTTCAACTGACGAGGCCATCATTTCTGGCTTCGTGCAATGTCATTCCACAAAGTAATGCATTCTATCTTTGAAATCCTATGAATTGACTCCTTGTCCGTCTTCTTTATAACTCATCATGTTTGGCAGCTAATAAAGTCAGTAGCTTTATTCTCTTCTTCAGCCAATCTTTGAGTTCTTGTTTCATGGAGTTACCCTCCATTCCTCTCAACCTAGCAAGCTGGCTTTCAATCTCTCCTTTACTCTTTACTTTCATCTTTTGCAAGTATGCCAAGGACTTATCGTCACAATTGGTACCATCAAGAGCACATAAAGAAGTACCAGCCGCTTCTTCTATATAATCCATCATCATACTAAGGTCTCCCAACTCATCACACATTGCTTTGTCCGTTTTCTTTTCATATGGTGCGCCTCCTTTTCCAGTATCTTTATTAAAGTATCGAATTGTTGGCCAGCCGCCAGTTCCAGGAGAATAATCTCCCCGAATTGGTGCCTCTGATAGATTAATATCAGCAAACTAAAAGATATATGTGCACATGAGATATATGCATATTTTATATGAACATATGATGTGCATCAATATAAACATCAACCTACTTACCACCACATCATTGTTCCCATCAAACGCCTTTGTGGAATCATTCCACGCAGGCGCTTGCTTTCGTCATCACCCTATATGGGGTTGTTGATAGACGATTGAGATGTGAGATGCAAATAAGATATGCACAAACCATCGTCACAACGCAAATACAAGGAAGACGTACCTCACCCCTCACTTGCGATCCACCTAACCATCAAAGTTTTATCGGCAGATAAGGTCTCATCAATTAAGGAATGAAGTTGACTCTCGTCTGATATCTTTGTGACATGATTAAAATGCCCATCTGGATAGATTGCTGAAATTTGTGTGGCAAGCACTCCTAGGATTAGAAGAGCCAATGCACGAGGAGATGGTATACCGATCATTAATGTGTCTATTCTCTATGTCAAGTCGCTTGCACTCTGCTACACATGTTGATGGCAAAGATTGCAATGTAATAATAGTATCCAAGGCCAAGCCCTGGGAATAATCCTGGGATAAAAAGGATTCCCTACAAACGGTCAAAGGGGTATCCTTTTTTGTAGACCCCAAAGGTAGTTTCCGCTTGTGCAACCTCATTTTCGATATCGCTCTCATCTCAACGCCGTTTACAAACACCGCTCATTGCAACTCCAACTATCTCTAACCCATATAGACTATATAATCATGGCATCCGATCAGATTAGACAGATGGTTAATTTCATCCTCCAAGAGGCTCATGAAAAAGCTAATGAAATTCGAGTAAAGGTAAGCTTTATTTTTATGTTTCGGTGCATGTTATGTTATATAAGTTTGTTGTTTGTATTGAGGCGTTGGTTTGGAGTGGAGGGCTTGCAACTAAAGAGTATGTTTACATAATTCTATACTCGGTATTTGATAGTTGCGGTGGTATATATGCGTATTGCAACATATATAAGTGCACAAGATGTGATCATTCTATAATTTTCCCACCACCACCTATTTCTAACATAACCATACTTCCAACCCCTCTATATACCTAAAATACTACAATATGAAATAATAACAATAATGATAGACTGAGCATGATTTCAACCTTGAAAAGCAAACACTCGTCCATGAGGCAAAGTTAGCCGTACAAGATGAATTTACAAAGAAGGAAAAAGATCGTGAAATTCAAGAACGCATCGCCCGTTCTGCCGAGATTGGTTCATGTCGTCAAAAGAAAATGGCATTACGTGATGATTTATTAACATCATTAATGAAGGAAGCCTCATCTAAATGTAAGGTAGTTGCCGATGGGTCCAATTATCCTGCCTTACTTCAAAAATTAATTGTACAGGGATTAATTAAAATTGAAGAATTGGAAGTTGTTGTTTATTGTCGTAAGGATGATGTTGCTACCGTTAAGAAGGTACTTCCTGCTGCTGTTAAGGAGTATGTTGATATTATGGAGAAGGAGAGTGGTATTACTTTAAAACCCAAGGTTACCGTGAATGATGATAGGAAGCGGGATTTACCAGATAGTTCTCATGGGGGGGTGAAGTTAACTGCATGCAGTAATAAGATTGTATGTGATAACACTATGGGATCACGATTGGACTTGGTTTATTCGGAATTGATGCCAAGTATTAGAGAGATTCTCTTCCCCGAGCAGTAATTTGAACTGCTACTTAGAGTTGGGAATGGGTTGATTTAATATGATTGGGTGGTGGATGCTAGTTTGACAGATCTTATTAGTTGGATAGAGCTGTTATACTGGCTGGTGGTTTTTATGTTAAGAGTTGCAAGAAGTGACTGTTTCTAGCGAATGGATTGGTTTTCCCAGTGCCCTCAGTATTTGATTTGAGGAAATTGGGGTAATATTAAATTTGTTTAGAATCGGATTGTATTCTATACTTGGTGAAATAATTGTCTAGGCCAAGTTATTATTTAAACATATCTGCTCTACACGGACAGGACTATACATATGTCGTACATCCGCTGTTACTTAGCTACTTGAGTATTAGCAGAGGTAAACAGCGGCATCCGAAAAATGGGTGCACTGCATTATCTTATCAACAGTTCTTTAAACCATCTATTGACAAAAAGGTTTATACTTAATATTTATAGCAAACAATAGCAGAGGTAGCAAACAATAGCTCTAGGCGAACACCCCCAAACGTCCTCGACAAGCAAGCCCTTTATTCATACGATAATACCAAATCAGATGCTCTTCCCTTGGTACTATCCATATCATTTGAAACTCGCCAGCCACTGGAAGGCGCTGTTATATAGTAACTTGAGTCTTCAAAGTCGTCCTCATCCATCTGATCAATAAGATGCGGCTTATTTGAAGAAGTTACATCTTCCTCTGCCACATAATATGATATGATGCGGGGATGTGAAACACGATGTGCGGGTACTAATCCAATTTTCCACACATTCTCCTTCTCACGACGTAATACAATGTTGCAATCATATTTCCCCCAAAACTTCCTTGGTGCCCCGACTTTTACAAACAGAGGTGCTTCGTTGTATAAACCGTCTTGGATATAGGTACCATTCACATGATTGACTGATGCATGAGAAATGAAGACACGTTTTGTATTCTGTTTCATCTTCTTTCCGCTTGTCAGGGCTACTTCCGTAGGGATACCTGAGGGGATCATATGACGAAATGATGGTGGATCTTCAGGCGTACAATCAATTATAGGACGCTTGCAGCCTCCTTTAGCTTGATGCTTCTTGTTCATTAAACCTTTTTGGAGACTGGGGAAATGCTGTAAATCTAAAAACCTGCTCGGAATGCCCCCAATCAAATAATCTTCTTCCTTCTCTCCATTTCCCATACTTTCATGGTCGCTATTATGTAAACTATTACTGCCGCCTACACCCATACCCAAACCAACTTTGTTTAAAAAATCTTCTGCAAGTGCCCTCTCTTTATAAGCCCTCTTCATATCCTCATCCAACTGCTTCATATCTCTTTCATTTTCTCGTCTATAATGTTCTTCACTTTTTAATACTTTAGTACAAAAGTTGAGTGTATCAGTGGCCATTCGTTTAAGTGTTGTAATCTGTTCACATCTTTGTTTATTTTGTGCAGCCTGTTTCGATATGATAACTTTTCTCCTTTTCGTTTGTGTATAGTTTGCAATGGCTAATGAGTGGTATTGTTTTAATACTGTTTGCATATCTGGTTGTTGATTATTTAGGTTCGGTGCCTTCAAATTTAAATTTGGTCTATTATTTGATTCACTACCGCCCATATTACTTGATGTATCACGAAGGTTCATATCAATCATCTCATGATCAAAATTATTTGAGTGTGATATATTTTTGCGCCTATCACAGGACGATGGTGACGATAAAACACCACCAGCAGTAGGTCCATCAATCATCTGCTGCATATCAAATAGGGAGGAGGTGATATGAAATAGATGACTTATTAAAGGCAATTAGGCAAAAAGGAAATAGGAGGTGAGGCTTTCTCCCATAATGAGGTCGGTGAGTCGCCAAATTAGATTTTAACACTTGCAGGCGGCAGCGAGGCGCAGAAGATGACAATGACAACTTCAAGCTGTTATGTTGGATAAGTGAGGTTCACCTACGCTCTGGATAGAGAAACATATAATTATATGTATATATAATAGTTATTGTGGGGTCGTCATTTATGCATGAGTAATACCGTATAATATTCTCGAGATAATATTATACTTTACAACTCAATACTCAACAAAAATGGGATTTATTGCAAGACGGTTCGTCCAACTATCTCCTTCAACACGGGCAGCTTGCAAAACAATGCTGGATATATGAGGACCAACGATTACTCGAGTTGCAAAGTGCTACTGTACAGTCGGATGGGTTTTTCAGTTTGATATTATCACTATATAACAAAAGTGCATATCATGTGTACAACATTAAGATTGACACAAACCATATAGCAATGTTATTCATTGCAATAGTTGTTATAACCTCATTTAAGAAGAAAGATATGGAGCAGAAAAGGAAGCACAGGGTGTACAACTCAACACGACAACAGAAATCATCTTCTAAAGATATGGATACCATCACCTTCCTACTTGCAAATATATCTTTATATCTCATGGCAATGCTTTGCATCTCATCAATAGTTGGTGATAGCTTGGTCGAATTGAAGCAGTTAGTATCGGATGATATATTGATACCAACAATATCAAGACAGCTTTGGGAAAACTACCTTTTTGTCATCTCTCTGTGCTCTATACTCATGTCTATCATTCTAACAGTGAGTGGGTATGTTTGGAGTTTTCTAGGCCCGAGAAATATAACAACAACTACTGAAACGAAAAAGAAGAAGACTTGGCAGAGAATAGTATCAACTATGGCTTGGAATGTTGCAAAAGCAATATCAGTGGAGGTTGTTCTCGCCCTCGCTTACATTTACTTGCCCTTTATCGGTAAGATTGTCCATGGGGAGCTTGACTTTGGCCTTTCCCAAGGATTGGTTCAGTTTCTTGACCGTGTTATATCATCCTTTATTGGGTACTGTATCTTCTCCAAGCTCTTACCAAGACCCGAGGAGGCAACTGTTCAAGTAGTGCCCGATGGTATAAGGAAGACCAAGAAGTATGCTGTCAACCCTGAAATGGTAAAACGAATGTCTAGCTTGGCAAACGAGGCAAGAGAACGTGTGGAAGCAAGGAATAGGAGAAGTACAAAGCAATTAAGAAGAATATTCTCGGAGGGTAATTTCCAGAAACCATATTCTCCAATAACACCAACAAGGCACCGACCTAGTTTAACAGCACTACCCGAGTCCACTTCGCCAGACAAAGAAAAAGCAGAATGGAAAAAGTGGCTTGATGAATCTCCCAAAACTCCAACCACTCCAATGAAGAAGTATGTGCAGAAATACCCTACCCATAGTCCACTGAGAGATATTCATCTTGCAGGCCCGACCCTCTCTTCTTCGGATCTTCTTGCAAAGCTTAAGAGCAATAAGAGCTTAGCTCGGAGTGGTAGCACGGGTTGCTTTGTAGCATTACCAGACCTCACTCGTAATCTGACTGATGAATCAACTTAAATAAGTACCCAAGTCAAGCACAATCCTCACACCACACGCTAGTTACAATAGTCACACGTCACAGATAGTACTAGGACGGGGCGAGATAAAAGTAAGAGGAGAAGCTTGGTCTGGGCACTTACACCCACAAAGACATACCATAAAGAGAATAAGGTATATACATCACAAATCTGCAAGTCAGAGAGAGAAATAAATTGAATAAAATAACTTCTAATGACTACAATGTTGACTTAGATATCGCTAGAACTGCATAATATTTCTTGCTAGTTTTAGTTCATAATTATCCCCCAAGATATCAACTACACCCCCAGATACTCCTCACTCCCCTACCTCTTGGCAAATCCACCCACCTTCTTCTTGCCTTTGTTTTTCTTTGCTTTCTTCTCTGCTTCCTTCTCGGCCTTCCTCTTTGCTGCCCTCTTAGCATCCTTCTCTGGATCCTTCTTCACTGCAAAGAAACTATCCATCCTCGCCTGTGGTTTAGATGACGACTTGTGTGCCTTTTGTAACTTCTCAATACTTGCCTGGACACGGTCTGGGTTGAACCCCATCTCATCGACGAGGAATGCCTTGAGTGGTTCCGGCTGACAAGGCTTCCATTTGAGGTCAACATCCTTATTATCCATAACCTCATGTTCATTGAACAAACGACGTGCCTCAACAAATGCAGGGATGAGTACTACCTCATCTTCCTCTTCATCATCCTTCTTTAATTCCCCATTGGCAACATTTTCATTCACAACCTCCTCATCACCCTCATTGTCCGAATCCCCCTCGGAAGCCTCAGCAGCCTTTTTCTTCTTCTCCTTCTCTTCACGCTTCTTAGCCTTCATGGGCTCATAACTTTCAGGTACTACATGCTTCTCCCTGTTCAAATTCTTCAATATAGTTTCAATATTCTTATGTTCCTTAATCAACTTCAAGGCAGTTTTTGGCCCAATTCCTTTGATTGTATCACAGTAATCACATCCCATTAAAATACATAAATCAACAAACTGATCATGATTAATTTCCAACCCTAACAATGCCTTGTCATAATTGAGTTGTTGAATTTGAACATTCGCATCTGATTTAGCAAATGTCATCTTACGAACCTGGATAGGTGTTTGGAATGTCAATGCATCCATATCTTCAGTGGCAGTCGCATAAACTTTCCCTGCCTTACATAATGCCGCAGCCTGTGCCTCAGCCTCACATGGTGCCTTAATAACGGGAACACCCATCAATTGTAATAATCTCATACAATCCTCACTCTCTTTAGTACCAGCCCTGACTAATCGTTTATTTTGTTTGTTCTGTTCTTCAATATTACCACTTTCAGTGGCTACCTTTAATGCCTCCTCAGCTTTCTCCCTTTGCTCACGACGTTTTAATAATTCACCACTTTTCATTTGAGGTGGTTTACCATCAAAGACATATACAGGACGAATACCCTCAGTCAATAATCGGATAGTACGGTTGAATATACCCTGAATATGTGATGTGGTTTCACCATCGGCATTGGTTAAAGTCATAGCCTGACTATTCGGATTACCCTGACGGATTGCAATTAAAAATTGATATATTTGCATTGATGCATCTACTGCAATTTTTCGACCGTGGAGTGATTTTAGTGGTACCTGTGTTCATTTATTTATATGTTGAAAGGGTGGTGTATAATGTTAGATGTATTTAAGATTACATCTCATACAATTGGAAGTATTGCATGCATTTCATATACCCAGCAAATAAACAGTGCATTTCATATACACTATATATACCCTCATCTACACAATACCATATACCACAGTTATGAAGGTCCTTAAAACATAAACACAAGATGGTGCACCACAAGCATTTTTTTACATGCACTGACATATTGAATATCTGCGGTTTACAACACAAATACTCACATCACGAATACAGTCTGGTGCCTCATCAGAGAGAAGTTTAGCTAATCCTTTAATTCCCATGGTTGCTAGGTGTCTGTTGGTGTACGATATATAGTGTATTATGAGTAGTAAGTTATGAAGTGCAAGTGAGATTGATGATTGTCAATTGTCATTGGTAGTTTTCAGAATTAATGAGAAAACTCTGTAAGAGGGGCAACACGGGAGAGAGAGGCCTTCAGTCTATCTTATCTAAGTCTATCTATCACTAGACTTGCAGCCTGTAGCTACTCATACTCTGTGATGGGATAATGGAATGAGAAATAGCCTATGTACTCCTAAATTATGATATGATGGGATGGGAATGAGAGACGTTAGTTGCTAACGAATAGCACAGAAGAGAACATATATTGTATTGTGTTGTGAAAAAAGTGCACATGATGTGAACAAAATGGTGTAGTTTGAAGTTTGAACTCTAGTGCTAATACTAATATAATATCCACTTGTTTGTTTTCCCCACCACTCCTGTTGCTATCTAAATGTTTCATGATTCGCTTAGACTAAGTTGCAATGCGATTGCGAGCATATCGGCATCTCCATCATCATCAAAATCTTCCTCGTTGTAGTCGTCTTCACCTTCGCCTTCTCTTACATTCAAGTGAAAGGGACTGTCCTGGCGTTGGTCTAGGCGTTCCAAGGTTTGAAGATCATCAGAAAGTGGTGGCAGAGCTCCGAACGTACTACCACCAACTTCTTCTACTTCCCATTCCTGACAAGCCAATAAGGTGTCATTTGAAAGCAATCCAACTAACTCAGAATAAGCTCGCTCAAAACGTTTCTGAAGCTCGGTGCCTTGTGATTCAAGAGTCCATATCTTTGCTTGAGTCAATACGCGCTTACGAAGCATGGCAAAGTGACGCCGTACTACATCTTCAAACCCTTTAGGTGGATACTTGAGCGGCTCAATAACTGCATGACGAAGTGTACTTAACCTCAAAGTATTGTTGTATCTAGCAGATCCCTCCTTTCCAGCTGTAGTGTGCTCCATTCCTCCATGACCTCCTCCCTCAGTATAGTATGGCTGTGATAACAATGAGGTAGGGTTGGTAGATTAGCAGGTTGAGTTTTAATTAACAATACATCGAAAGTGAAAGCAACTTACCTCGGCAGTGTCAAGGATCTGTGCTTGAATGCTAATCAACACTTGTGCAAGTGAGGATTCCTTCGGATTCCACCGTTGAGCCTCGTTCCAACTTTCTGTAGTTCCTAATAATGAAAGGCAAACCTTTCCATCGTTGTAGAGATTCGGGCTGAATCTGACTTGGCCTCCCCCTAAAATAAAGAAGTGATAAGTTAATAAAGTCATGTTGTTTACATATAATGAGAATAGTACACAAGCTCACCTGTTGTCATGAAGTGTACCATTGGAGCCGCATTTGGATACAACTGAGGGTAGCAGATATCAAATACGAACATCCCATACGCATAAGGCGTACCCTGAGGTCCTACACACACTGCCCGTACAATATCCATCCTTTCCTCTGCGTAGCATACGAAAATTGATGCATTTGGGTGAGGCTTTGGCAAGTCTTTATATGCACGACGTGCATCCTTGAGAAGTACCTTCCCTAAGATATTGCTACTTGACTTGGCGTTAGATGAGTAGAAATGATCCATTTGATCAGATGTTTCAGATGTAAAGCTATCTGATGATACCAACCAAGCCTCGAGCTTTGATGTATATCCTTCCTCATCAATAGTGTTTTCACTTTTCATAATATCACGCTCCAAATTGATTATATCTGTCTCGTTCTTTACAATACTACCCTTAGTCTCATCAACTTGTTGTTTCATTGAATAGAGTGCATCGACAAAGCTTTTTATTTGATCGACAGTTGCAATACTACTAATTGAAGTGTGTGTGAATTGATCTTGTACGGACGAGTGACGACGGCTTCGTTTAGACTCTTCCAGCCCAATCATGGTGAGAGATTTGTACTGGTTTCGCCACATTGCAGAGTCAACATAACCATCTGCCTTTAGAATTGAAGCATTATCTCCAGCTTTACATTGGGAGGTGGCGACTATCAATCTCTGGAATATTTGAAAGAAGTGATGAAGGTCGAAGTCATGATGTGTAACGAGTGAGCTGATGAATGCATTCTTTTCTTTTCCAGCTGCGATTGACCATCGAGATGCCATTGCAAAGAGAAGATGAGAGATGATACTAACGTCGAATCCTAATTCAAGCCCCGCGAATGTTCGTGCATCAAGGAGATCTTTCACCGAGTCTGATCCTGGAGTATTCTGACCAGAAGCATTCTTCAAAGCCTTATTAAAATCGACAAAAGGATGAGTAACGCCGTCAGATGATGTGAACTTATCTAGCAACGATATAACCATGACTGCGAGATCAGATGATACCGAAGAATCACCAAGAAGTTTGGCAATACTATAATCTCGAGATAGATAACATAATAGTAAAAGCTGTCTCCGCATGCCAGACAAAGAGTTTGGCAGATGCTCATACATTCTGTGCAGCCTAGTCTTGGTTTGTCCAAACACTTGTTGTCCTCCAACTTGATGTTCGAGTATGTCACGAACATCCATAATCGTTTGATATAAAAAGTCAACAGAGATACAAATCGATGCTGAAACGGACCTGACAAAGGTTTCTAATGATTCAGTGCTCATTGAAGTGATTGACTCCTTGAAGTCGCCACTTGGATGGAGCCATAAACGAAGAATTAGTTCACAAACCTCAGATTGGACTTGATTTTTATGCATATGATTCTCTCGCTCGACATCGATTCCCTCTACTGCATCCATCGCAATGAATGTCTTGACAAGGTTGGGTCCTAGTTGCTTGGCCGCTACCGGAGATGCAAAGACCGCTGCGCCATGAACTTTGTTGTTCAAAGTTGAATAGATGTCCAGCTCTCGATAGTCAATAGCACATTCGTCGTCTTCATCATTGCCTTTGCCTTTTCTGTGTTTACGCCTTTGGATTGATGCCTCATGTTGAACATTCGATGCAATGAACGCTCCCGAGATACGCATCAACTCGGTCTGCACTTGAATAGATAGTGGTTGCTTGGATCCTAACAAAATAGTGGCATATGTCACAGCTTGTTCTGCCTGTTGAGGAGAGATGCGTCTCTGAAATGATCTGGCGACTCTTGCAATATAATTTGATGGCAATTTAACTAAAGACTCTGGTATCAAGGTTAACTCATGAGATCTTTCACTGCTCTCGCTAAGATCGGCAAGGAAGCGAAGTTGGAGGATTGAGAATTCTACCATACTGTCCATTACAGTTTCGTCATTCAAGCATGTCTCATAACAAAGTAACACTGCTGCACATCTTTTGTACAGATCTTGGACGGGAGCAGTCTTGTCAGACGCTTCAGAAGCCATTTTGCGAAGAGCGGAAAAGACTGATCGATACTTCTGTGAGTATTCGTCTTGTGTGCGTAGTGAAGGAAAGATTGATACTCTCAGAAGTGAAGAGGTAAGGAAGAAGAGCTCCGTACTGCCTGAATACACGTTTGGAAGATTCTCGTTGCTGCCGTTCCCAGACTGAATATCATTTATAAGCCGACGCTCATCAGATGAAACGATCCGTAATCCATTTGGACCAATCAAATAGCGTGTATCAAATGAATCCAATCCCTTCTTGTCATATGCTTTTGTCAAGTCATGGCCGCATAACTCTAGAGTAGATAATGCTACTCCCAATAGATATGACTTGGATGAACAAGACCGGTGTACCTCTTCCCTTTCATCAAGGAGCTGCGCATGAAGGAGATTCGCCTGCATCTCGTTTGCCTGTACAAGGATGCCAAGCCAGTGGAAGACATTGTCCTTTCCATTGCCACCTTTCTTTCTCATGCAGTTATTCAAAATTCTACTCGTCTCACTTCGAGAATGTTTCATTATTGATCTTGTCTCTTTGATGACTGTCGATATTGAAGGATCCACGGCTTCCCAATGAATGAAGATTTAAAGAGAGGCGGTTATGATTTAGTTAGCACATATGGGTACAAAGACAGTCTAGTGGCAGTACATTTGATTGACTCACCCTTTGAGTAATCAAAGTACCCCAATGGAAAGGCATTACAAGACGTCAACGCTTTATAGAAACGAGATGTTTGGCCACGAGAACGTTCAAAGCCGATACAAGGCAGAGAGTATGCACCTAAGTGACACAACGATCGGAGCATCGATGACATTTCAAATGAGCTGCCAGATGATGGAGCTCTCTCAATCATGACTCTCAAGTCCTGACTCAGCGATATGGCAACTTCTTGTGAATTCACCATGAGATGAGTTACAGCGGACAAGTCTTTACAAACAGATTCAAGCATTATAATTGACGTATCCTCGGGCGTTGGAAGGCGGTTGAGTGCTCCTTGGAGAATGGTCTTGGGTAGAAGAGATTCATCGGATGATTGCTTGATGACTTCGCTTAGAAATCGTTTTGTGATGAGTAGAGTAGCTTTTGATTGGTCAGACGACATATCAATCAGTTCCCCCAGTGCTGTCTTCACAGCAAGAGAAGTTTTAGCTACTGCTAGTGTGCTACCGTTGTCGTATGCGTCCGTGAAGAGGTCCTCTTCATCGCTTTCTTCTTGTACATCCAATTGCAAAGATACATGACGAACGTCTTTATCTAGCCATGATGCCACGACTGTTGCTAAATAGTCGCCCAAAACTGTCAGGCACTTCCCTAGTCCTTCTTTGTTCATAGCAGTTGTTCCGCCATCATTCTTACTACCTACACCGAACATGACATTATCAATAATATCACGGGCAGATGATCCATGAGTCTTGCAATGCCAAGATGCAGCTAGAGCAACATCGCCTTTCCTATACACGTCGGTAAAGCCCAATGTTATACTCTTGGATGACGTTATTGACTGAAGAGCAGACTTCAGCTGTGACCACTCACACTCTGAATCTGGAGATGGCTGCTGATGAGCTAGCAAGGGCAGAACAATCTTGGCTTGAGCCCTCTGGGCTGTTGAGAATGATGTTGGAGATATCCTCTTCTTTCTTTGGATCCATCCCTCGCCACCCCAAGATCCCTTGCCCGTTGTGACACTGACGTCTGTTCCAAATACTACCGATAAGACCTCACATAGGAGCTGTGCGGGTGGAGGAGCTGGTCGTTTGGTTGTTTTCTCTTTATTAGCAGTAGTAGAGACTTTAACCCGTTTAGGGGTAGGGTAAGGGACAGCTTCTTCTGAATTGGATCTTCTCTTTACCAGCTCATCGCTAGCATCGACCATTGTAGTATCAACACTCAAGGAAGTAGAAGTAGAAGTGGTTCCGTGTACTACTACTGGTTCGGATTTGGGAGCTGACTGTTTTTCGGAGGCCGGTGCCCGTTCAGGATGATTACTAATTGTGGCGGCTGGTGGTTGATTGATATTCCTAGCCGGTTTATTTGTATTATCTGTTTGATTAGTACTATTAGCTGGCATGTTATTAGCTGATTGATTGACATTTTTAGATAGCTGATTGATTTTCTTAGCTGAATTGTTGATCCTATTCTTATCTGGCTGATGAGAGGTAGACCGGATATTACTTTGTTGTTGAGGTTGTGTTGTATTGCGTGGGCGTTGGCGAAGTGTATTATTGTTTCGTGCTTGTTGAGGTATAAGAGGATGATGATCTCCTCCATCTCCATCAGCACAAGTTATATTGCTACTGGCATCATTACTACTCCCGTCACTAAATCTTTGTAAAGCCTTCTTCCGACGTTTCTTCCTCTCCTCTTCATCCAACATTATGTGTACGTTATTATCTTCTCTGGTACTAGTAATGTATTTAAATAGAAAGTAGAGTACGGTGAACACTGTTGCTAAAGCGGATATTGCAACAAGGGCAGACGTGATAATAGCAACCGTAACAGCGTCAGACTCGTCAGGTGTATATTCGTCCCAGGTTTCTGCCATCAAATACAATGGATGGTTATGTATACAATATGTTGTTCTTGGAGAAATAATCTGATATATAAGATATTGATACGATATATAAAGAGAAAGAAGGGATGGTGTTAGCCAGTGTTCATAATGTAACACAAGACCAAAGTCCAAAGTCCATACACACGCCAACCAAAAGATATCTCATCTCTTCTTCTATCACTCATCCATGATAAACAACATATATCATGCCTACAAACAACAATTCATGTTATCTATCAATTGCAATTAGTATATATCTAGACTGCTTATTATATACCCCATGACACACACACATAAAACGATTGCCCAAACTTTTCCACATGTCGTGGATGAACCACAACACAATCTCACACAATAAAATATATTGGTACCATACCTATAGAATAAATGCAGATTACACCAACCACATCCGATAATACATAAAAATCTATAAAAATGGTGGCCAAAATATGTCATAGATCCGAACAACATGACAGTACACAAATAAAATATATAAACACTAAACACCCAACAATGATATGATTTAGTTGGGTAACGAACAATCATACGTCTTAAACTCTCGCCTCTAGAAAAATCTTAATCCCAAAAGATGATAACTTACCTGAATACACGATTATACTCTTAAATGTAAACGTAGTATAGTTCTGCATATAGTAGTACAAGTTGTTTTATTTGATCAATGATTTTGAAAAGATTTTATGATGGTATCTTTTGGTATCTTTGGTATCCTAAGACTAGTGGAAGGACTATCATGCTGGGAGTGTCCATCACCTTGTTATTCATACGCAGCAGCTCAGCCGGCTTTTGACATTGAATCATTTCTGGGTGAATTCATACTGTGCATAATCTCTTCTACTAAATAAAGAGACTCGAGCTGTGCGGCGCGCGCCCCGCCTGCATTAAGTAGGGTATCTTTGAACCCATAGTGGGCAGTTAACGGGTAAAGTTTCACTAAAATACTTTGTGAACTCTAGACTCTACCGAGGGAAGTAGGGTAAGTAGACCCAAGGTAGAGTGCCGGCCGGATACACCCATACAATGCCAAACAACCACTATTGCAGCACCTACATGATGCCATATTCCCACTTGTTGGCCAAACATTGCCTGAGATTCGGCAGAAAAGTGATTTTTTCCTGATCTGAGGCTTGATAGCCGCCAACATGTGGCTGTAACCGAACCCCGCGCTGGCGGGTGCAGTTTACCCTGTGCTATGTGTTAGGTAAGAAGAAGCAGTCAATCTAAGTAGTAATGACAGGTAAGCTCTTTTTTAGTCTCGCTACCAACTAATGCCGTTGAATTTTCTTATCTGATGCATTCTCCTGTCTTTGTTCCAAGAAGGAATCATAGGTCTTAGGTAATCTTCCTTCCATTGGAGTTCATTATATGATTTAACATTTGTCATATAATAAAGGAAGACTGCCCAAGTCATTTTGACGTCCTCCAAAGCCATGTGTGAAAACTGAACACTATCGTTGTCTTCTATTGGGCATACAACACTATAGAGTTCCATGAGTGCAACCCCAATATTCCTTGTTTTGTATTTTTCCCTAGCACTACTGGGTAGATATTTCAATAGTTTAATATTCCAAGTGTCACACTTCGGAGCATCACGCCACAGAACTTGTTGCTCTTCGTTGAGA
>Ga0075439_11432_pt1 | contig 21702 bp, 18 predicted proteins | sample MintriSingleCell_FD_74264 | JGI IMG/M metagenome (GOLD analysis project Ga0075439, IMG submission 74264) | Marine eukaryotic communities from Monterey Bay, USA to study complex ecological interactions - Minidiscus trioculatus JGI Plate_4_G5... | ecosystem: Environmental > Aquatic > Marine >... | reverse complement strand
TTGGCGGTTCCGACTGCAACGCTGTAAGGCTCGGTCCTATGGCGTATGAAGACATTGAAGTGTAAACATTGTCTGGGTAGCAAATAATCTCTACCTAATTTCCTATGTTGTATTGTATAGTCAACAAAGATAAGTTTAATCCATGATTCTTTTGCAAAAAAGATACGTGTCTCATGTCACGGACCACTACCAATAATACTACTCATACCTATCTTCTAAGAGCAGTATGAACTTCCTTTGTTTACCCCCTGTTCTATAGATTGCAATGATGATGACATGTGTGTGCTGTCGCCGCCGCCGCCATATATATCGCATATATCTCGATGGCAACACGAGTCCATCATAAGCGAGTATCCGGATAATCAACAACTAACAAATCAATCTATCATATCTTTATCAAACCATTATCTGAGAGCCATCACCGCCGCAATATCATGAAGCTTATCATCGTTCAGCTGCTATCTTTAGTCTCCACCGTTGTCGGTAATGAGTTCGAGGTAAGAAGAGCCCTACTATCCATCACATATCGATTTATCATTACTCTACTCTTCTCTCCTCCCCCTCGATGTTATGTACCTCTCTCATTCTTCTCACTATTTTACAATCATCACTCAAAAGGCTGCAGAATCGTCACCACACAGTAGGACATCGGGAATCGGTCGTCATTCTAAGAACAGAGTCGATCGTGAGGCTCGTGCCCATGCAGAACGACATCAAGCCCATACTCATACAACACCTGATGTTGAACCGAAGAAGAAGTCTGCCCGGAAAGTAAAGAGAGAAGCTGCCAGGGCAAAGAAGTGTGCCAAAAGATGTGCTAATGGAAATCAAAAGGCATGTGATAGGTGTAAGAAAGAGGAAGAGTTGATTGCGGAGTTTCTTGATATGTATGATGATGAGGATATCGATATCATTTCTAGCTTCCTTTATGATTCATATGCCTATGGTGATGAGGAGGATTCTTATGATAATGAGAGTGAGGATTCTGAAGACTATTATTACTACTCTTACAACTAAGTCTTATGTGGTTAAATGTTTCGGGGGGAGAGAGAAAAGATAAGCATATTGGAAGATGAATAGCATGAGTTATATGCATCAGATTCTTGAGCATTTGTATCAGAGCGCACATTAGCATAGCATAGAATCAAGATTTAAAGTTATTTTAGTTTATCCAATGATGCTACAAAACATGCTCATATCATATACACAGCTTACTCTGCAGCAGATCCACTTTTAGCCTTTCTGTCCCACTGCCCCTGTTCCTCTAATGCACAAGAATCATTACAAATGTACCCTAAGATGACTATCCACATGACGTGAGCATGTCGGGCATTCTCTATAACTTTCTTTACACACCGAGCACATGATATGACCACAAGGCACCAAAGCATATCTTTCTTCTTTCATTTCAAAGCAAATCTTGCACTCTAGGGCCAGTTCCTTCTCATCCTCAATCCTTTGTTTCTCCTCCCTTACACTCTTTAGAGAAGTCTCTGCCGCAACCTTTTCCTCCTTAACCTTTACCATCTTTTGATTTTGTTCATGTTGAACAGCAAGGCCACTTTTGGGTGTATCTTCTGTCCGAGCTTTTTTAGATGAAGTATTATCTGTCATGTCTACAACATCAATTGGTTTGGAATTCTTGAAAGACTCCTTTAATGAAGCAATCTCCTCATCTTTTGCTGTTATAACCCCTTCCAGTATTTTAAGTTTGACTCGTAACTTAGCAATCTCTTCCTTCTGAGCTTCGCGTTCTTTCTTTTCCTCTGCATTCTTGATGGCCGCTTCTAACTGTTTCTTTGCCTGCGCTTGGGCATGACCAGGTAGATAGTTTACAAACTCTTTTAGCAAATCAGCATGATCTACAAACAATAATGATACCTCGTCAAGCATTTCTTTAATACCTCGTTGTTCCTTCTGATATTCATGCAATATTTGCAAGAATTTACGATAAATTTCAGGTGCAAAACGTTTCTTAACTGTTTTGACATACTCAACTGCTTGATCAAAGCCATCTGTTGTACTTGATTGATTTCCACTGGATTTTGGACCTGCTGGTGAGTTTGATAATGGATCAAAGTTTAATCTTTGAGGTTTGAGTCCTCCTATCATTGATTCTGATGAACGTTGACGTTTCTTCGGTTGACCTTCCCCTCTATGCTTCGTCTCAGGAGGTGGTTTGTATCCTTCTTTCATCTCTATCTTATACCCAACAGGTAAGAATGTATTGAATCCCAAAATCATGTTGCTATGCCCATGGAACAGACGACGAACACGATTGATAACCCCAATAGTATCCACTCCCTGTGCTTTAAAATCCTTCATGATCTCGAGAAATCCATTGTATATATGTGGACGGTCACCAAATTCAATCTTTACTTTGTCCATATAGAGCAAGGCATCTTCCACCTTTAGTTCACGGCTCGTACCGCCGGTTCCTTGTGTAACCACTAAACCATCATCTGCCAATAATGCCGGCATCTTGGCCGTATCTTTTTTGTTGTTATTGGCAGGCATCTTCTTATCAGAAACGGGTCCACTCTTGGCCTTTTGAGCTGCCGCAGCCATCATTTGCTGTTGTTGCTCGGGAGTTGGCTTTGTTCCAATTGAAGAACTATTCTTTCCATACTGTTGGTGGATGTATTAGCATTGTCTGATGGAGTAACCCTGGTCACTACTTTGTTTCTATTCTTGTGTGTTAAGGCTCTGATCCGATCTTTCACATCTTTGCTGATATTATAATTGTTATATAAGACAAGAGATTTGATAGAATGGTTGCACTCGAGAGCACCTGCTAACTTTTCAGCACCCATGCTGCTAATATTATTGTGATTCAGATTTATCGTCCGTATACTCGTGTTTACTGCTAGAGAAGAAGCAATACCTTGAGCCCCATCATCTCTGATATTATTATAGCATAAATCAATTTCTTGTAATGTTTCATTAACAGCCAACATTTCAGCGATGTACTTAGCTCCTTCGTCACCGAAATTGTTATCAGCTAAGTATAATTCCTGAAGTGTATTGTTCTTTTTGAGTGCATTAGCCAAGTGTTTCACTCCCTCATCCCCAATCTTATTTCTTTGAAGATATATCTCTCGTATACTTGTGTTTATTAAAGAAACGGCAATACTTTCTGCTCCGTCATTACCGATTTTGTTGTTCCTTAAATCAATCACTTGTAATGAATTATTAACAGCTAATATCTCAGCCGCTACGTACTTAGCTCCCTCAACATCGATACAATTCCCACCTAAGTTTAGTTTCTGCAATATATTATTCTTTTTAAGTGCATCAGCCAAGTGTTTTATTCCATCATCACTGATACTATTGAAGGATAGGCACAAACTTTTCAGACACAGAGTTGTATTCTTTGCAATTGCATTAGCCAACTTTCCATCAGATAGGGTAAGCTTATTGCTACCCAAATTCAGCCCCTCTAGAACGGTACTTCGTGCAATAACTTTGTATAGTACATCTAAATCATCATCATTCAGGCCCTTATAACGGAGATCGATCTCCTTCTGCTTGACAAGCTTCTTTAAATCTAATGATACTAATTTCATTCTTTTTTTGTTGATGTCTCTCAGATATATGATATATATCTATGCTATCTTTTGCCAGGGATGACTACTATATGATATGTAATACTAACTTTGCAATAGATCTCATACATCAATCCAACTACTCAAGTAGATACGTAAAGAATTAAGTCAAAGGATTACATAATCTCTAGTTTTCATCTAATTAGTAATTAGAAAACTCTGTTTTGGTAGGAGAATCTCGCTCCCGTCTATGTTAAGCCGAGAGAGGGAGAAGTAGAAGTAGTAGAACGAAGTACCAACAAAAATGATAGAGTTGAGGAACTACGGCGCATATATCATAATGAAAGAGATCAACAAGTTGGGTATCCTCATCGGTATCCTAACTCTTCTTGGCATGGAGGAGCTTGGCTCAGATTTGATTACTATTTGCTCAATATTACTCTCTGTTAGCTAAGTCTAAGATAGAAAAAAGTTCATGTATCATTATATCGTCAAACTGTACTTTTGCCCTTATTATATTATCTATGCAAGGATGGGCCATCTTTCAACAATACATACTTTGTCAATCATTCAATCATATATATCTCTTCATTGATTCTTTTTCGTCAGTTCTCATACTATTCATATTCATATCTTTCATTTTAGATCTTGGCCGGCCTTTCAAACGTACTTTCCTCAGTCTTAAAGTTATAATAATACACCTCATTATTACCAAGATTTGTAATCTGTGCCCAATCACTACTCTTCCCACTAGTCTTCTCAGCAACAACTCCACCATTATCTTTTGAGGCAGCATTCTTAAATGGTAATTTGGGTATCAAAGGACTTGCCACACGTGCATTTAATACACCTGCCTCATCTGTGGCTACATCAATATCAAGATGTGTTGTTACTAATCCATCTATATCAAATTCTAAATGTCCACCGGTGGCTACTGCCTGGATTGCACCTAGTTTATCTTTCGGTGATTTGATACTAACTGATGCTCCTTTGGCATCTTTGACGGAGTTTACTCGAGTATATGTTCCTGATAGCAAGTCTCCGACGACGGGTAGATCCTATATAGTGATATGTTAGTAATCGAATGATGAACACATAATCTTGATAGCACAAGCGATGTCGAATATGCAAAACTGCTCACATCTTAATGCACAAAAAGCAACTAGATACGCACCTTAATATCAACATTAATACTCGTAGGCGGCACACTATTCAATGAGATCTGTCCAGCAGTTTTACTACTAGCTACTGCATTCAATGGAGAGCCGACTAGTACGAATGCTAATGATGCAGAGGCTGCTGCTGTTGCAAATGCTTTGCTCATTGCATTATTTTGATTTTGAGCTGCTCGTGTTGTGGTGGAGGTGATATGTTGCTTTGGTGTTGTGTATGCCGATACCACCGCGGCGGTGGAGATTAGTAAAGAGAGTAGACGGACCATATTGAGGTAGTAGATAGTAGTAGAGGACGAGAATGAGTAGGATCGGAGGAGGGGGAGACGCTAAAAGATATGGCGACAAAACGACCTCAAGCACAAGACCAAGATCAGATACCCTGTTAGTCTCATCGTATCATGAGCTAAAGTACGAATAAATGTACTTTACGTACGATATTTTACTCACAAACGGTTTTGAGCAGCAGTCCCAAATCCACTAAATCTGCTTTTACTTACTTAAACCATCAATAATGGCAACAAACAATAATCAACCACCAGAAGATTTAGAATGGGAAGAATGGGACTCTTCAACATCCCCATTATCATTCTTTCATCATTGTTTAGCCGGATCATTCGCTGGCGTAGTTGAACATACATTATTATATCCCTTAGATACGGTCAAAACATGTTGGCAAAGTCAAGTACTTGGTAATAGTTGTGGTATGGTTGAGAGTTGTGGTGTTGGACAGAGTGTTGGTAGGGTTAGAGTAGTGAGTGGTGTGTTGAGTAGTAATAGTCCATTGGGTAGAGTTTTAAAGAATGAGGTACGTTCTTTTTATTTTATTTGTGTGATGTTTAATGAGAGCTCTCGAGCTTTATTTGCAATGGTACTTTAATGTTGATATAGGGCGGCGTTGCCATAGATACATACGGGGTATATGTGATTGTTATTATTAATTATGTGTTTGGTGTGTTGTTGTCGTCGGCTGGGCGAGGTCCGAGTAAGAAGTATAAAGTTTTGACATTTTGTCAAGACGGTACACCCTTATTCTATAAGAGAATTAGTTATCCATATTGGTTCCGGACGGTATTCGATATGCGGGTTATATTCTGTTTGTTTATTTGATATATTTCCCCGGATAAGTTCGGCCGGGTGTTTGTCTTGAAGGTACTATATGGCATATAGAGACTTTAATGATCACATCTTGTGAGCACTTTTTTTTATCTCAACTTTAACTCAAATCTAACATTGCAATTCATACCTCTTTACTCTGATATCATCTCAATATCACCCAACTAAACAATAGACCAAAGCATCAATACCAACAAATAATCTTAAAATCAATCCCAACATAAACTCAACACCACAATCACAAGGGATTTGGTCAACAATGAAAAATTTAATGAATCAGGGACATCATCTCTCCTCTTCGTCCTCATCCACTCATTCACATGGTCATTCATTAAATCATCAAATGTCACATGCACATGTATATACATTGGCCGGTAATCCACCCAATGTTGTTGATTTAACTTCGGAGTCATCCTTAACATCGAATAATAAGGGCAGCAATGCTGGAAGTATTTCCGAAAAGGCAAGGAGTAATAATAAATCAAAACAAAGACCATGGAGCAAACAATCACGTGCTATACGGAATGCAACTATATCGGATATTACTGCCCAGGGTATGATCCGTAGCAGTGCCAATGCGGTTGCAAGTATTGACGAGGGTATAGCAATGGCGGCAGCTGAAACAACACTCAATCCAACAAACAATACAACAACAAATAATAATACAGGATTTAAAAGATTATGGCGAGGAGTACAAACAATGTTCGTGGGATGTATACCGGCACATGCCCTTTACTTTTCAAGTTATGAAATGATCAAAAGTATATGTACCGATGGACATACACAACATGATGACAAAGGACATCATGTTGGACATGACACGTTATCAGCAACACAGGCAATGCTAGCGGGAGGTGTGGCAACTTTATTACATGATGTGGTCATGACACCCATGGATACAATGAAACAACGGATGCAACTTGGTCATTATGATAATTTACGTCATGCATTTGTTAGTATTGTTCAAGGAGGTGATGGGAAAACACCCACGGCAGTAGCTGGTGAAGGATGGAGAGGATTATATCGTTCATTACCAATTACTGTCATGACAAACGTGCCATATGGTATGATTATGATGACAACGAATGAATGGCTTAGGGGTGTATTAGAAGATGGATTGTATGGGATACATCCTCAGAATGAAGCAGCGGTTGATGAGAATCCATTTCACTTTGCAACAATTCTATTATCAGGAATGGGTGCCGGAACAATAGCCTCGGCTGCCACGGCACCACTAGATCGAGTCAAGACAAGATTACAAACACAACGGATGGGGATGGTAGTGCCCGGTATGAATAGTAGTAGTAATAATAACTCGGCGGTTATGGAAGAACGTGCACTGGCCAAGGCACAAGGTAAACCTCAAGTTTGTCCAAAGATGGCAGTACAGGATGTCAAGAGAACACTGGGTTTTCAATCATCATCATCCACATCTGCCCCCTCCATATCATCTAGTACAACTACTATGTCATCCACAATCCAAAAGACACCCTTTAATAAAACATACTACACTACACCACTAGAGGCATTCCAATCGATAATACAAGAAGAAGGCGTACGTGGATTGTTTAGGGGTACATTACCACGAGTGGCATTACATGCTCCTAGTGTGGCCATATCATGGACTGCGTATGAAATGGCAAAGGATTGGTTAGTTTGGTCTCAACATCATTAGATTTTAGATATGGTGATGCGGCATGTGTCTAAGCCACCACAAACGTTAAGCAAATAGTAACCAAATCTTATATCTATATCCTTTTTGTTCTGTCGAATATCTAGTTCTACACCTCTAGAGGAGTTGAGGAGAGATGGCAGTCGGCAGTTACAGACAGATAGAGGAATATAGGATACCATGTGGGATACCCCCCTGCAATGATCTTTTCAGCCGCCATAGTTTCTACCCTCCACCCAATGATGATGATTGATATATGTTGCTACTCTTTCTATCATCATCTACTTTTATTTCTGCTTCTACTACTTCGTTTTTGGTTCTTATAAGACTTATGATAATGATATCGTGATAGTTAGTGATAGATAGATGGTTGTTGGATACCTGAAGGTATCTTTTTTTCTCTATCTTCCCAGTCAATTTGAAAGTACTTATCTATTATGCTCTTGAACTATGCAAAGCTCTCAACAACAGCATTATCAACCACCACCGAATTGGGGCCAACCGCAGCCTCCCCCACCTTTATGGGGTCATCCACCACCGCCTTATATGGGGGGAATGCCGCCGCCAATTCTTCATGGTGTGTGGCCTCCACCTCCTCCACCTCCTCCTCAATGGAATAGTACTAGTACGTTTATTTTATGTAGTTTGTATTGTTTGTTGTTATTTTGGGGACGAGCTGTTTCATCTCTCACACTCTCCTCAGACAGCTCCTCTTCTACTACCTCAGTTAAGGAAGTGGTTGTGAGGTAGTGATATCATATCCAATGATCAACAAAATAAAGTTAAGTTTTGAGAAGCTTGTCAAGCAAAAAACTATTGATCTCCGTAATAATATACACTTGTGTGGTGATGATTTGGATGTACTTATGAAAGTTATTAAACAAAGTACTGTTCTAGAGGAGCTTGATTTGGAATGTAATAATCTGACCCTCGCTGATGGCAAGTTGGCTAATGCAATTGCAACGAATACAACTCTGAAAGTGCTAGGTCTATACAAGAATTGTATCAACCCACAAGGAACTAAACACTTGGCAGATGCACTAAAAAAGAACAATACAACACTTGAGGTATTATCACTGGGTGGTAACAATATTGGTGATGAGGGAGCTAAATATATTGCAAATATGCTGGCTGTATTAATAAAACACTGCAATTGATTACTTTAAGTAACAACAACATCAGTGATAAAGGGGCTGAGAGTATTGCTACTTCCCTTGTAGTAAACACAAGTCTACATACGATAGATATGAGATATAATCATATTAGGGACGACGGTGCTGGAAAGTTGGCCAATGCTCTTATAACCAATCATTATTCTATCAAGACTCTTGACTTACAATACAATCCAATCAGTAATGTTGTGGGAGCCTTAATACTTCTAGATATAAAGACGAAGATGCTAATTGCAAATACCGAGAAGGATACTGCAAAGAGGAACAATGTTGGAAAGAATCAAAGGAAGAGGAAGATTTCAAATGAAGAGAAACATATTACACTTGCAAATGAACAAGAGATTGCTATGTTGAGAGCCAAACTTGAAGCACTGGATGGGTCATAACAACAAAAGATGAGGAGATCACTTCAATAAAGGAGTTTTTTAAGAATTCTAAACCAATTGAAGTTGTAGACTTGACGGATACTTCTTCATCTAAACGGCCCCGAACAGAAGATACTCCCAAGAGTGCTCTAGCCATTCAACATGAACAAAATCAAAAGATGGTAAAGGTTAAGGAGGAGAAGATTGCGGCAGAGACTTCTCTAAAGAGTGTAAGGGAGGAGAAACAAAGGATTGAGGACGAGAAGGAACTGGCACTAGAGTGCAAGATTTGCTTTGAAGTGAAGGAAGAAAGATATGCTTTGGTGCCTTGTGGTCATATCATGTGCTCGGTGTGAAAAGAAAGTTATAGAGAATGCCCGACATGCTCACGTCATGTGGATAGTCATCTCAGGGTACATTTGTATTGATATGATGATATGAGTTTGAAGGTTTAGCACAGTCGTGCCGTCCTATTAGATAGCTGAGAGAACTTTATCAAGCACTGATTCTATTCTATTTAAGCTATCATACAATCGCTAAACAACTTCTTTTTGTGTGAGCATCTCTTCATCACTATAACAGCTCAGCATGGATTCAATTCATTGTGTGAATGACCCTTACATACAGATCTCCCACAACTATCAGCATGCCAATACTTGCAATATCCTTTATTAAAGCCATAACAAAAGCTATCCATATCCGCTCCAAATATAGCACATCCATCGTTTAAATAAGTATCATTTTGGTTCGAGGTCGTACTTGGAGTTGGCTCAGCCGTAGGAGAGGCTGTGATTGGATTGGGTGTTGGGTTGGCCGTGGTTGGTACTGGGGTAGTACTGGGGCATGGATTAAGATCACTGTGTGAAGATCCATGACAAACACTTCTACCGCATTCATCTTGTTGATAATCCTTGCAGTATGTTCCGAACAATGTGGAGCAGAATGTTTCATGTAAACCTGAACAGCCAACATCCAAGTAATTACCAGTTGATTGAGGAGGGCTTGATGGCGGATTCGTTTGCTGGGAAGTGGGCGAGGATGTGCATGATCCACATAGTTGCTCTCCGTTGTCTCCAATGTCAAAGTTGGTTCCTGATGCCCAACCAAAGTTTTGATAACTCTCTGCCGGACACTCAAATGCTTCATCAAAGGGAACAAATTTGAAGTAATCTACCTCCATCACTTCCACATTAAAGTCAGGTTCTCCAGCCCAAGCATTAGGAAACCATGCACCTAGCCACATACGACTAGCATAGAACGGAACATTGGTAGTGACTGTCCTGATATAATCTCCATCTAGATAGAATTCCACTCGACGATCTGTTGGGTCTGTATGCCAATCAAATCTGTACGTATGAAACTCCCCATCATCAACATTTTTGGGTAAAGAAGTGTAGCCAGTGGTATGAAGAGACCCAATCTCCCCTATCCACGTATTGGTCAGTGCTTGAGCAAAGTCAATGTTCGTAGCAGGTGATCCAGGACGGCCAGGCAGTTCTATGTCGATTTCGTGATTGACAATAGCAGCACCACTTTCACAATAATCATCATCGTTGTAATAGAATGTCCACAAGGCCGAACATACACCAAGTTCACCAGCAACTTTCATCCTAACTTCGTAACTGCCAGGTCCGAAATATCTTCGCGTTGCAATTGCTCCCCCCGTACGAACACCAGTACTTTGTCGTGTCAAGTCTTTGTTAATTCCCATGATTGAGCCGGTATATAAGTTTCCGTGAGCATTAAACTTCACAGTATCAGATGCCGTATCTAGCTGTACATTCTCAGGCACAACACCCCCATTGATGAATCCACCACCACTACCCCATGACTTTTCAGCAACCAACCAATCATTCATATCAAGTGTACTTGAGGTAAAGTCATCATAGAATGCCTTTGGTATAGGACAGCCGACGGGACAAATCTTTGGACAATCAAACAGAAAGTTACCAATCCCAACACAAATTGATCGTCCGCATTCATCAACCTCATTAACATTGCAATATGAATTAGGATCTGTGGTGTATTTCTGACAAAATTTCGTTGCATCAATAAGGTTTGTACATCCATTGTGTAAATAAACTTGAATCTCGGCAACATCCACATCTACTTCTGGAGGCGTACTAGTTGGCGAAGGAGTTTCATTACCGACATTGACATCATTCGTAACATCAATATCGATACATGCACTATACCAGAACTCAGTAAAGTCCCAATACCATAATAGAGTGTAGGATCCCTCGGGTGTTGTGTTTGGAATGTGAATACTTCCTTGTGGTGATCCTTCCCCAGAGAAATCTAAACATTCGGCACCTGGCACGTCTGTGAAATCTGAAAAGGATGGATCGTCTGCATAGTTTGTCATCATTACACGTACACATGTGCCATCACTTTGCTGTATTGTATTATGGTGCGGTCGTGTAATAGGGGAGAGAGAAGGTTGTAAGTTTTTGTGCATATCATGTGAACCTAAAGTTTATGCACATATCATGTGAGCATATCATATATACTTTTTATTTTTGTACTTTTTATTGTAAAACCACAATCGACTTACACCATTACCGACATGTCCATTCCCAGCCCAATGCAATGTCAAATCAGTACCCGGTTTCATAACAGCTTTGGGATTACTAACCAATCCAGAACGACATGGTCTCATGGCACTTTCATCTAAAATAATCTTATGTTTTGGATCGGGCTGACAATCATCCAGTGATGAGAGTGGACAAAAGTATCGCTGACGATAGGAATCACTATTTACTTCTAATCCGATACGTGATGCACCCTCTCCGTAGGGACTTTTTACTTTTTCAATCCAGCTGTGTCCATTAGTTATTGTTGTTAGTTGTTGATGAAGCAGTAAGATGGAGGAGATTGCTTTTTTGATGTTCATGATTTTGGTTGGTTATTGCAATGCAAATGCGCTTGTCTCGATTCAGATTTTTGTCACACGACGGGCAGATTACTAGTCAATAAAGACGTATATACTGTTTACTACCTATATCCACATCATAACTTGAAGCAAGAGCTTCTATCTAATACGATTGATGAGCAATAATTTGCAGTACTCTCTACATTTATTCTTGCCAAAAGGATATCGACAGCTTTGGTGCATATATTCAGCCGTAGTTTCTACCCTCTTTGTATGATTGTTTTTATGTTGCTACATATACTCCTTTCCTCTATCTCTATTCGACCGCAATAAATCCCCCGCCATCTCCCCCATCTCATTTATTCACTCCATACACTCTCAAGTTCTTGTGAAACTCTCATAAAAGGATACCGTCGAAGATATTGATCATATTTACTATGCAGCGTACTACCCTCTATCATTCACTATGTTGCTCTCCTTCTCTACTACTTCTCCCCTTCGCCTTCTACTACATTGTAATACTGTTAAGAGCTAGGTATCACGATTGCTTGGTAGTGGTCCATTTCGGGAGATACGTATCTTTTTTTGCAATGAAATTTTGCATTTATTTCTTTGAGCTTTTATCGATACTCGATATCTTTTGAGTGATAGCATGATATTGAAGGATGTATTATATTTGAGTGGTTGGATTGATGTACGCGCTTGATATATTGCAAAGATAGTCTACAAAATGTGCAGTATCACTTGCTACTATAGAAATCACACTGGCAAAAGATAACATAGATTATTTCACATCCAATAACAAAAAGATGGATGATTCATCTGATTTAGATTTATATTATAATGAACTTGATAAGAGTATCCGTCTCTGGGCTAAGATGGATGGGGGTAAGGGCCTGAATAATAATTTAGATGAACTTATTAAAGCTATTGAACAAAATGCTGATCTAGAGAAGCTAAATTTGAGTCACAATCCTATTAATAAGATGACTCTCGCCAATTGGAAGAAGTTAGCAGCTGCAATTGCAAAGCATACAACATTGAAAGTTCTAAATCTAACCAGTAGTATGATCAGTGATGAGGTAGTGAAACATTTAGCAGCTGCACTGAAGAAGAACAAAACACTTGAGAAATTACACTTGGACTGGAACAACATCGGTAACGAGGGAGCTAAATGTCTAGCTGATATGTTGAGTGTTAATAAAACTTTACGATTGATTGATTTAAGTACCAACAATATCGGTGATAATGGGGCTCAGAGTATTGCTAAAGCTCTGACTAAAAACACAAGTTTACGTACATTAGATCTACATGATAATGATGGTGGTATTACAGATGTGGGTGCTGAAAAGTTAGCTGATGCTCTTATAGACAATCATTCTATCAGAAATCTTGACGTATATAACAATAATGACTTCTATTACATAAGCGAAGATATAATTGATCGGATCAAAACAATACTTAAAGATCCGAAGAGAAAGATTCAACGTAAATCTCATAAACGCACCCGAACAGAGAATATTAAGGACGAAGAGATTGCTTTGTTGAGAGCCAAACTCAAGGCACAGGAAGAGGTCATAACAACAAAAGAGAAAGAGATTGTATCATTGAAAGGAGCTCTGGAGAGTTATAAACCAGTCACAGTGGATTTGGCAAATGAAGAAGAGGATGAACCTTCCAGTAAACGGGCCCGTACAGACGATACTTCAACTTCAATGGAGATTTGGGATAAGGATACTCCTCGTATGATGACTCGTCATCAGAATCAGATGAACCGAGCTAGCGAAAAGCCTGTTGTAAAGCTTGAGAACAAAGTGTTGGGGTTTAAACGATGCCCCATTCCCGAGTGTAATACCATTGGGTTATTCACAAAAGGATGCAGCATCGTCACATGCCGAATGAATATGCGGCACAATGGAAAGTTTCATCACTTTTGCTTCTACTGTGGAAAGTCAGCAAGTGATCCTGGAGATTCGTGTAACAACGGTGTTTGCCCCTACAAAATTGATGAAGATAGCAGAAAGCTTTACCAAGACAATCTAGACAAAGCATTCAAAGAATTTAGTAGACAGACTCGACAGGCTGGTGGGGCATATGATGTGGATAAAGTTTAAGACAATAGAAGAAGAAGAGTTGATATGACCAGTCTATAGAGTACGAGCCAAACTACTCATACTTATTGGAGTGTATCTTCTCTGCAAGCGTATGAATGACCTCTCTAGAGAGATGATAGATGTTCGGAGGAGTTGGATATCGATAGCCACTCGATACCTACCGAGCTGTGTGTAAGTGTAAATCTAACTGGAAAACATATTCACATAACATACATATGCCAAGAGCTGTTACTATCCTTGTCCTTACTCTACTCATCGATATCTTGATGCCAAGCAAGGATATCTCTCGAACTCTCAGGGATACCAACACCGAGGCCGAGAGTTGATTAGAATTAGAAGAGATCCGAAGACACTGATGTGAGGGATATAAATGATACTCTCTTCTTGCCTACGAGGGATTGGGTCGTCGATGTCCTTAAAGAGAAGCAGTCCATCCAATCTCAAGCATCTTCACTGCTTGATCACAATGACCCCAACTAACTGTAAGACTAAACATTCACTTGAGATGGGCCTCTCTTTCTGCCATCTGCTTATCATTCTTTTTGCTTGAAGTTTGCTCTGGCAATCGGGCACTTGATTGAATCAGTTGCAAGCCTTATTATCATATTATTGATTGCTAACAATATAATCAAAGAGATCAGCCTATTCTATTGCAGTGCGAGCCTATTGCAATACCGCATTAATCCAGCCGCAAGCCTTGCAATACATATTAGACCGATATTATTAAAGATAATCATATTTAAGTCCGTCAATCATTAGTGTCAATCAGTAATCAGCCACTAAGATTGCAATACAAACAATAAACCATGGCCCCTCCTACTAAGCGTGAATTCAATATAAAGGCATCGTTTCTACACGACGACGAATGGGATCCAAACGACGATCTATCCGTCAACTCATCATCATTCGGTTCAACCGATAGTCATTTAGAAAAACTACTCGAGCAATCTGAACTATCAACTACAAACCCAACAGTTGATGGATCTGATGTCGACGCCTCTACACATAAAATACCACAATTTAATTCAAGTCGAGTATCAATAAACTCCGACGCTCCCTCCGAAGAAACCGCCTCGGCACACATCTCTGGCTATGGTTTCAATTCAGCACTTCGTCGTGCCTCCGAAAGTACAGTAAGCGCCTCGCATAAATCCAACGAATCACCAAATGAATTAGCAGCCAATGTAGCATTATCAGTCAAATCCAACTTTTTACAAAATATACCCCAATCATTAGTTGATGATTATAATAATCGTGATATTATTGGACACTTTTCTACTACAGAAATTGTTTTGGGACCTTTGTTGGGTAGTGGAGAATTCAGCCATGTATATGAAATTAAAGGCTTCAAACCCGATCAATCCAAAGAGGCAACATTAAATGAATCACAAATTAACAAACGAATCTATATGAAAAATCGTGAAAGATATCATGACACGAAAAAAGCATGTTATGCCGTAAAGCATTTACGTCCAACGTTAGTTGAAAAGTATAGTAAGTTGGAATATGCACAAAGTGCTAGTGACTTAGCATTGGAGGCGGAGTTTTTAAGTGTCTGTCAACATCCGAATATTATTAAATTGAGGGGTGTTAGTTTTAGTGGTGCTGGGGGATTTGTTCAGGGTGAGTGTTGTTCAACAGTGAGCGGAACGAGCTGTTTTTATATTTATGTTTATATTATGTGTATAGTATATGTGGATATGTGGGTAGAGATATGGGGTACAGGGGTATCATTAGAGGATCACAGGGCGTATATTTAGTGGGTAAGAAGAGGATATGTGGATTGCAAAGGAGGTAGCGGATGGGGATACTCAATTTGCTCACATCTTGTGCTCACATCTTATGTTCACATCTTATGCTCACTTTCCACACACTCCCACCCAAACTATACAGGTCCCAAGGGATACTTCTTAATCATTGACAGACTTAATGAAACACTTGATACACGTATCAAACGATGGAAGAAGGAGAAACGTAAGGCATTATCAAAGAATGGCAAGAAGAAACGAGAAACAGTCGTTACCAAGGGTTTGAAAACACTAGCAACAAAACGTCTTTCTGCCGAAGATATATCACGACAGGAAAGTATGGCGAATTATAATGGTGAGATTAGTGAAGATCAGGTAGATGTCGCATTGCAAATGGCAAGTGCATTAATGTATTTGCATGGGAAGAATATTATGTTTCGGGATTTAAAGCCACAGAATGTAGGATTTGATGTCCGGGGGGACGTCAAGGTACGTAGTTTAGAAGTAGACGTGTGTGGTTGAGGAGATGTCATGGTTGTATGTCATTCAATGTTCCTCACCTATATCTATTCCTCTTTCCGGACTTTAGCTGTTCGACTTTGGTCTCGCCACAGTAATGCCACCGAACGGTGATCCATATGATGAAAAGTTTGAAATGAGTGGAGCAGGCTCGCCTCGATATATGGCACCAGAAGTATTAGTTGATCCACCCCAACCATACAATATGAAAGCAGATGTATATACCTTTGGTATTGTCCTATGGGAGATGTTTGCTCTCGAAGTACCATATAAAGACATTAAGAGTCGAGGTAGATTGATGGATTTTGTTGGTAAGTGAATTGTTTTGATATTAGTATGAGGATAGACTTGGCTCATATCATATGTCCCTTACTCACCTGTATCGTCACTCTACTTCTACACAAATACATCCATCTATTAGTTGAACAAGAGGGAAGACCACCAATCAATGACGCATGGCCGGAACCAATCAAGGAGTTATTACAGCAGAGCTTTGAGGCTGATAGTAGTAAACGTCCAACTGTACAACTCTTCTACAATATGCTACGGTTTCATCTACTGGAAATATCGGCAAGAGACCAAACCAAGTTAGAACCAAAGTATATCGAAAGGAGACGATCAAGTACTAGTTTACGTGCTCTTATGGAGACACAGAAGGAGAAGGATGACGATAAGAAGTTATTTACAGGAGGGAAGAAGTCTATACTCAGGCGATTTCAATCGGCACCACCAGATGATGATGAACCACGAAGAGCTACAGTAGATAATGGAGCGGTGATGGCACCAAGAAGGAGGATCACTACCAGACTTCGGAATAAGTTTAGTCTTTCTATTAAGCGGGAAGAGTAGGGAGGGGGACGGGAGGGGGGAGAGAAACAAGTACAAGAGATACAGGTCTATTCTCCCATCATGGCCGGCGGGAGAGCGGGCAAGAGTCGGAAGGGGAGATAAGTTTTAAGATAGATAGATACCAACATAACGTATTAAAGGCGGTAGTAGCATTAGTTTTCAGTTGATAGACGTCCAACTTCTCTACGTCAAAGCTGATGCCAACTGCAGCTAAAGGATACCAAGAGGTATCCTCCAAATGGTGACGAATGATGATATCAGATCATATCATCTCTTATCATTGCAAGTACTATTTGTTATTGGGTGATATATGTGTGCCACATCTTTGGCATTGCCAAGGGAAACAAGCTAGCAGAAGAGGCGGCAGAAGAGAGGATAGACTTGATAGAGGTGGAGCAGAGGAGAGGTATCCATTGACAATATGACTGTAAGTAATATACATGCCAAAAGAGCCTTGGCAACCTAAATGGAGGGTAATAGACAACCCTTTGAACGTTGGGCAGCTCATTAGAGCGGCCAGTCATGACGTTCAAGGGTCATTAGATCGTATCTATCTGAGTGAGATTCTGTAAAATGCTGGGCAGTTCAATTTTCGGACGTAAGCTATTATTTCTACGTAGGACCTTAGTACAATTGCCTAAGCAGTTTTGAAAAACTGCATGGACATTGTGCCATCTCTTTCGTGATAGCACTTAAACCAGCCATGGAATCAGTACTACCCTAGGCTGATGTATATATTATGTCTTTGTTCACGGGCAGTTGACTCACTAGTGCCTTGGAGTTTGAGTTTGATGCACTCATTGTCACATAATTTTCACTACTTTCACTATCGATAATCGATGTCGATGTCGATACAACTCTACAAATCCTCTTCTTCCATACTACTACTAATACTAATTAACAATCATCATGAAGCTTCACATTGCTCTCGTTACTCTCGTCCTATCCTCTGTGACGGGTGTTGAATCTAGAGTAAGTGCACATCTCGTATGCAATTGCAAAGTTGTATGTGTTATTATGAATATGAACTAACTCAACTCATATCATTTATATCTGCATCTACTCTATCATTGCAGAAATTTCGTCTTTTTAATGCTAATATTGAAGAGGACTATAACAATAACAACCTAAGGGGTCGTCGTCAACTGCCGGGAAAGGGAAAGAAGTTGGGCCACGATGATCTATTCGATCCGCCAGGCAAGGGTAAAGGCAAAGATCCACCAGCTTGGGGACCCGGCGGTAACCCCGACGGTACCTCAGAGGATCATACTTTGGAACCAACATCAGTTGATTCGTTAAGTGATGATGGTCGTCGACGTCAATTAAAGAAAGGTGGCAATCCTGCTTGGAAGTCATGGGCAGACAGTCCTGGAGGCAATGGAGGTAATCCCAAAAGTTCCCCGAGTTTAGATGTTACCGTTACTAGTGCAACAAGTGCGGCATCAGAAGAATCTGAAGATTCCGAAGACGTGCGTAGGAAGCTGCCAGGCAAGGGTGTAGAGAAGTCGGGCAATGCATGGGCTCAGAAGGGAGAGAAAGGTCCAACAAGCGTGGACGATTCTGTGACTTCTGGTACCAGTGCAACAAGTGCAGCCTCGGCCGAATCAGGTGATGACCGTCGTAAGTTAAGTGGTTCTGAGCCTTCTATTTCTGAGTCTGAGGCATCAGAAAGTGAGGAATCTCAAGCTTCTGATGCGTCGGAGGCCTCCGATAGTTCATTGGATGAACGTGAAGTGTCGGAAGCGTCCACTAGTTCCTTGGATGAAGAACGTCGTAAGTTGCCAGGCAATGGTAAAGCACCAGATTGGGCTGGTTCAAAAGGTGGCAATCCCGATGGCTCCCCTGATGATATTACTGTTACCAATGCCACAAGTTTAGCCTCGGCCGAGTCGGAAGCCTCCGTAGATAGTTCCGCCGAGTAAATCAAAAGAGATGTTTGTCCAGTATTATTAGGAGGAATGATTGTTTGTCCATCAGCATTAGAAATAAAGTAACACATCACATGTCTTGATCTACTACCGCCTTCTTTTTCAGTCAGTCTCCAATATACTCTGATGAAATTCACAATCAAGCTTGATTAATTTTGATGCATAATTATATAATTCAATATCCAATGCATTCAACCTTTCATAATCTTCTTTAGATGGTTCTGCAAATGTTTGGTTTGTTCGTTTGGCTCTAATCTTCTGTCTCTTTCGTCTCATTGCTCCAGAGTTATCATGGGGTAAAGAAATTGAGGCTGCAATACCACCCATTAGTAAGTTTATCGTAACATTATTACATAACTGATTTTGTTGGGATGATGATGATGTAAGGTCAATAATGAAATCTAATTGCAAGAGTGTATCCTTTGCAATCTCCAAGTGTTGACGTTGAGGTACAACCCTAACTTTTTCTTCATCACTTGTTGAACTTCCAACAGAAAGTGCCCATGTCATATGATTATACCTTGCCAATTTTAATCTAGATTGATAGATTGTAACATTACCATTGCCAAACCAATTAGCATTATGGAATTGTAATAAATGTACCTCATGACTCTTTACTCTTGAGATAGGTTCACGTAGTGTTACTGAATATAATCGTTCATTTAAACAAAGTGGATAGTCCATATAATTTTCGTTCATTGTAATTTCATACGGCAGTGCTTTGTCTAATGTGTTGCATATTGATGTGTTGTTGTTATTATTGTTCCAATCTTCTCTATCTCCGAATCCCTTATGGCAGCACCAAATTGGATAGAAGTGATTCTTCTCAAAGCAATTAGTATGTAATGGTACGGATTTGTTTAACATCTTTGCCATCTTACATAATGAGCTACCGCCGGCTTTAGGTCTATGTTAGTTCGAGTTGGTATAGTCATTTCGATGAGTAAAATGTACACAAGAATGTACACAAGATATATATGTACACACATCACAAAAGTTGATAAAAGGACTCACATATGCAGTATCAAATGCTTCTTCTTTTTAAGTAATCGATTTCTTGTATAATTGACAAAGTATGGGAGATAGTGATTGGTATAACAATCGTCATCGTGATTAGCAATAGCAGCAAGTTGGAGTGTTCGACGTAATGCATTTATTTTGCGCGGATTTGCTGATAATGGCTCTATGATATCACATGCTACTACCGTCTTAGTAGCAATTGCAGAAGTATTCTTGTTCTGCATATTATCATAATGTAGTTGCTTTCTTCTTGTACTATGATGACTGACTGTAATAAGTAACAATACTGACACAATCAAACCAGTAAAAATTATGAGCAATTTTTTAGTATTTCTTATCGTCTTGTTGGTTATTACTCTTTTGGTCAAGGCCATATCTTCTTATTATATCAAGAATACTAACAACAATATTGTACTGGTGGCACACGAGTCAAGAGGGGTGAATTGCTGCTCTGCACACATTCAGACCATAATTGTTGTTGCTCACTAGCATATTTTATTTCGGGAATAAAGTAGCGAGCAAACGAAAGAGTCAATCAATCAATTATTAAACTTTCTTCATCTTCGGCGACCATAGGGACTTGTGACTATTTTACTCCCTAACTCCATAACCGGGGAAAACACTATTTTGGGCCCTAACTTAAGCCCACCGCAGGTGCCCCCGGAGGGCTAGCGCGCTTGCGCGGCTAGTAGAGATATACGATAGTAGGTTTAAATACATAGCATATCGACAGATATCAATAATCAAGTTGGTATACTGATAATACAGTCAGTATATCAGTTTTTTAACGTTCTTTCCAATAGCGGTAGTCTCAACGCTGTAAATCGATTAGAGGTTGTTCAAAAAGATACGGTATCCTTATCACCTACGCTACGTATAATATATTATGTCATAGTTGTACCTCCAAACTTACTCGGCATCAGAACCAATCCAGGAAAGATATTGCAAAACGATAAGACAATTACATATGTATCTCCATGGTTTAGATTGAGATATGAAATCTGCATCACAAAGATCACTGGGAAATAATATCAAGGTATTGCAACGAATAAAGAAATCTCTACTCATAATTACACTCATTGGCTTGTTTGTGTATAACTGTCATCAATATTCAAAGATTGAGAGTAAGATACTTGGCCTTATTCATACTAACAATACTGCTACTGCTACTAACGTTAGTGATATCAGCTCAGACAATCTGAAGAATACAAAGTTTGTACCGCAACTGTCAACAGCAGATGGTAAATGGATACTACCGAACACTTCCTTTACACCGCATATCACGACACTAGTTAACTATTACAAATCAAACTATTACAAATGTCATACATATCAAAGTAAAGGCGGAGGAGGAGGTGTGGCTGTACAGATTAAAACCAGCGGTAGTAGACCTATTGCAAAACAGATTGGTAAAGGATATAGTAAATTTAACATTGGTAAATGGCTGAATCAATTACTACTATCCAAACAACACGCTCTCCCACAAGACAAGAATATAACAATCATATTCAGTCGATTCGATTATGATTCCAATAAAACATTATGTCAATTTGCAAATTCATCACCCAATGGTCAACATTCTGTATTCAATTTTCAGGATATACATCATT